>Ga0181612_159564_pt1 | contig 22662 bp, 8 predicted proteins | sample HoacroProtozoa21_FD_119630 | JGI IMG/M metagenome (GOLD analysis project Ga0181612, IMG submission 119630) | Hoatzin crop microbial communities from Cojedes, Venezuel. Combined Assembly of Gp0051906, Gp0051904, Gp0051908
CGTCACCAGCCCCCGCCAGCACCCACCAGCCATCGCCAACAACCGCCAGCCCCTGCCAGCCCCTGGACAGCTCTGGTTGCTCCCGCAGCCTGGCCAGCAGTGTGTGTCTGCGGGCAGCAAAAGCCTGTTTGCTGAAGCAGATTTATACAGTTCACCAAAGCCTTGTCTAAAAATCTAAAGAACAGAAGGAGATCTATTATTAAACATCATGAACTGCATTATCTTATAAACTGCACAAGAAGGAATTAAAATCTTATGTTTTGGTATCCAGCTCTTCATTACCATTTGGGGGAGAGTTAGAAGCTACAGCTCTCTTTCTGCCTGCTGTCTTTTAATCCTCTCATTCCCAAGTTACTCACTGTAGTATAAAAGTGCCATAAACCTAATGTTGTGAAGTTTTATGTCCTCGCAGCAACAAATCCTAAAAGCAGAAGGCACACTTGTTGCTTATACGTCCCTCTTCTTGAGCTGCTTCCCAGGCCTGTTTCCATATTCCCAAATGCATGCCAGCTCGCTTCCTCTTCCTACTGCAAAACTCAGCACAAGGTGGGGGCGGATGGGTGCAAAATTCAGCTACAGTGCAAAGCAAACACATTTATTGCCACCACAGGTACAGGAAAAGCAGTGTTAAAACTATCAGTTTCATTTACTCATTCAGTTTTGGGTTAAGATGGGGTTTTATCAACCAAGCAGCGCAAATTTTGCTACAGAGACATTTCAAACAGCATGGAGATTTTAAGGTGTTCTATGCATGCAGGGTTCTGTGAACCACTTGGGTTGAGAACAATTACTGCAAATCACTATTAATTTTGTAGCGTGCTTTATGCTGAACTGTAGGTGTCTTAAAAAAGAACTTGAGATGAACAGCGTACTTTATTTTGGCATGCACACTGCAAGGCGAAGCAGCTCCCTTTGGGTCGCCAGGATAACTGAGGTGTGCTTCCTCTAAAAGCAGCTGATTGCAACTGCTCCATACAAAGGCCTGCAACTGTATCTCTTCACATTTACTCACTTGCTCTTCGTTCTCCTGCTATAACCACACCCCCACAGCATCCTCACTGCTGCAAAGAGACTCCAAGGGCTATTCGCACAAGACTCACTGTGGTCACAGTGCCTCTTTCAGCTACGAGATGGCAGCTCAAAACCCACCTCATAACTACTACTGAATTCTGTGAGGGAAATCACTTGTTAGTTTGATTCTGTCTCATTCTAGAATTCTATTCTTCCCCATAAGCATATCACAACAAGCTGTGGGGAAAAAACCCAACAGTATTGCCCCTGAAAATCAGAATATGGAGCACACCAGGAAAAGTTGTATCATGAGACATTCCCCAGAACATTAAGCTCTGTGCAGAGCTTTGCACTGCCTGGCAAGCGAGGTACTGAAGCCAATATCAGAAGATAGAATGGTACTGCAGTTTCTGTATAGTTAAACACTGCATGAAATGGTAACAAGCCAAGCTCGTGTAACTTCTCCGTCAAGACAAGTCCAAAGGACGACAGCAAGGAGTGCAAAGTAGTACATAGATATGGTGGGGGAAGAGGAAGCTGCAGTCTCTTATCACATCAAGTTTTCCAAAATCCTGTTACTTAGCAAGAATCAAGACAAAATCTAGGCTGTGAGACTTGGTAGTCAGAAAGGAGAAAGTAGTCCTAGATCCTTCAGAAGGTACTTGGAAAACAACTGCCTGAAAGTTATCCTAAAGGACTATTATCCTAGATGCAGAGTACCAACTTTTAAAGGAAAAATAGATACCTTGTGAAAAGTGACGACACAATCTTCCACAGTCCTTTTCTCAGCACTGTTTTTACTCTGGTCATGCAATATTCTGTTTCCTGCATTGTCAGGTGGGTACTTTCTGTGCCATGTTACTGTGAAGTGTTGGTGCCTGGTATCACTTTCATTTCAAAATCAGTTGCATTTTTAGCACTAAGGAAACAAAGAGAATCACTTTAGCTTACTTTGGGGGAAAAAAGTGTACACAAATGATGTGATTATCATTACCTTTGAATGCACTGCATTTTCTCTAATTTTTCTAAACATACATTTCTTCCAAATAAAAAAAAAAAAGATACTTAATCAATAATGTATTAAGAATATGGTAATGGTCACTCCTGAGCATATTTTAATAAGCCAATTTAGTCACTAGGCAGTCTTCATGTTTATATTTCAGAGGCAATTGCTAATTTATTGACTTTTTCTGTGTCACCGTATAGAGCAGGGTGGCAACAAGATTTTATGTTACTAAAAAATCTTCACTTTGCTTGTGATTTCCATTAATTTGTCAATTAACTTTACTCAAAAATCTCTTCTGTAACTTAGGAGAAGCACCCTATATCTTGATGACAAACTTCCCTGAGAATATTCAAGATTCCATATTCAAAACATGAGCAGGGTGGAGAATCCTTGCTACTTGGAATGAATTCATTTAAGTCAGGAAGGTGGGTTAAAGAAGCTGCTGGGTGGTTTCTGTTAGAAAGAAATGAAAAAAAGCAAAATTAAGTGAACAATAGATACAATTAAATTTCTTCCTTTCTGAGCTGCAGAAACCTTGTCCAAGGCCTTATTCCTAAGAGGAAAACAGGATACTGTAAAGTTTATTGACTTGCTGTGGAGTTTAAGTTATTTCTTCTTATGACAGTCATAAAACATAACTCCAGAGGGAGTAAAAAGGTAAATAAAGAGTTTGGATTTAAATCCTTCTCTGTTTTCTTTGCCTTTATGCTTTGACTCTAGAGCAACTGGCTTGGCAACTCCATCTCCTCTGCTTATCCCCTAAAACATTTCCAGTTCAAATACCCAAACATACAAGCTAGACACTCAATTCCACAGTCATTGTGGGAGCTGAACTCAGAAGTGTTTGATGGAATCAAGCACAAGCATATGTTAAAGCAGCAACATAGAAAACAGAAAATATTTGATGTTATTTACCTATCTCTCTATTCCAAAGGGCACATAGCAAGAATCTAAGCAGGTACCTTCAGAATATTAGAAAAGTTATGAGTTCTTGAGCTCCCAATATAGGTTGCTGTTCATCATTTTTTCCTTGTAGTCTACACATACCCATGCCGCAAGAAAGAAAATAATAATGCAGTCAGAATTAGAACAGAAATTATCAAACATCTTTTAATCATAAAAACTAAACAAAAAAATCTCTCATATTAACTTCATAATGTTCTAACACCCTTTAAAAAATTTCCTTCATTCATAAATAACGATTTTTTTTTTATTTTAAATAAGCAGGTAGTCAGCCCAGGTAGCAGCAGCATTGCATACAAATACATACTTTCTCCTCTGTTCTCTTTGAGACACGTTTGATCACTACTATTTTATACTGCCTACTATAAATACTGCACTAATGAATTAGAAAAAACTTACTCTTTTTTTGTCCCTGTATTTTTTTTAAACTCCTAAGAAAAATATAACAGAACAGAGAACAAGGTACTACAATTGCATTTTCATGTCTTTTCTGTAACAGACATCCCATTCTTCTCTTGCATCCCACTTCTAACAGTTCATTTGAGCATAAAGGAATGGCATACATCTCTCTGTTTGTCAAAGGAGCTCCATTTACATTTCCATGGTGACATACACAGCTCTGTTCTTTGTTACTCACGAGTAAAATGTGCAGGATCTCTGCCACATACTAGAAATGCCAGTATATGCAATTTTAATTGCAAAAAGTCCTTCTCCCCTTTAATTCTATTATTTCTGTCTTGCTTACTTGCCAAACTGTCTTGGCATTACTGGCTGTTTCACAACACCCAACTTCTAACTGAGAGGGCAGGAAGCACAGCCTTCTCTGAGGCATTTGGTACCAGTCCAAATCTTGCCATCCTCACTTCTTACTGGATTCCTGTTCTCACACAATTCCCATTACTGATGTGAAAATTTTGACTGTATAAACATGGAGTCATGTTGTTCAGATCCGGCCCAATGTCTGTGAAGTGCAGAGCTCCAGTTCTCATCAAAAGGCCTGGCCTATTTCAGTGAGCATGAACCACTGCACCTGAGCACAACCTGCAGAATCTGGCTTCAACAGTTCAATCAGTGCTTTCCTCCGGAAAGAAAATTTTCCATCCTTTGACCTGACATGTTCGATTATTCTGGCCTATGGAGTGGAAATGGGAGAGACGTTGCAAATACAGAATCTATTTCTGCTTCTCAGTAATAAATCATCATATTTCTCCAGTGAGGCAGTAAGATGTATGGACAATAAAATATTGTTGGCTTGACTTTTCATGACTCACTCGTTACAGACTACAGAAAAACTATCGGGCCAGATACTTACCTGGCAGAGCCAGCACAGATCCAGAAAAGAATCCAGCCCGTTCTTTTTAAAGGCTCATCATGATCGTTTTTTTCAGTATCACTTCTCTGCTTCCTTGCAAGGGCAAATGCAATAGTTTCTTTCTCTAATAAGGCCCCATCACTCTCCTGTAGTTTCAAAGGGAGTGAAACCTGACTCCTGTTGCCAGCCTCAAAAATCAAATCAATCACATGCACATTTTAAAGCATGTTTTGTACAAATGCCCCAGGGCAAAAGCACAAAGAATGTAAAATACCATAAAATAAATATTTAAAAAGCTAAATAAGACAAATGGATTTTTCATTTTGACTTAAAAATAGAAAATGTTTTGAAGTTGTAAAACATAAAAGAATCGCATTTCACAGTTGTGGAGACAGTGAATAAATGGGTAGGGTCCATCAAGTACTGTCCATACACGTGGATGAGCTAAAAGCCTTTTAGAAGCTGAAGAATGTCTCTTGATTAAGTGTTCAAAAGACAGAACCAAGAGATGCAAACCCTTGTAAGCTGGGATCAAACTTTAAAGTCAAACCTATTATTACGGAAGGTCAATTAGGTTCTTTTCAAACCAAGCTGTTATAATACAAAGAAATTTTCATCTGTGAAGCTATTTTCAGGACCTGATAAGGCTATGCTCAAAGGTAACATCAAAGGCTGGATGGTGGAATATTCACAAACAAAAGAAACCCAGATACAATCAAATCAAGATTAAAGTTTCAGCAACTACTTTGAAAAAAAGTCTTCTGCTTTACAGAAACTGAAGTGCAGCAATGTTTGTGTTTTTTAAAAGAGAGAATTGCCACAGCCACTGTGTAATTCTCTTCCTCTTCACTGAAGAACCGGGTTTTGTCCCACAATCTCTCCTGGGGTGGAGTTCTGTCTCCCCTTTCCAGATGTTCAGATTTTGTTTTTCCAAATTATGTTAAACCCATGGTCTCCTGACTATGTTGCTGGAAGTATCTATATCAGGTAGTGAAAATAATTCAGTAAAACCAGTATGAGTATCCTAGGTAATGCAGTTATAACCTGAATTACAGGTTATAGGTTATATTACATGTATTATCGAATCTTAAGTAAAATGTACTGTAATTCTTTTCTCTGGAGCTCTGTGACCAGTGTGGAGAAGAGATCAGACACCTTCTTAAAGGATGGTTTATTTTAGCAGTAGTACCCAAGCACTTGGGGAGAGATAGCATAAAAAAACAAGGAGTTTATAGCAATGACTGCCTTTTCCTGAGCTTGTTGAAACCAGCTGAATCTAGCAAAGAGGCAAAATCATCAAAATGAATAGTCTTCAGATTTTCCTGTACCGTTTTGCAAGTAACTGTGAAGATGCAGTTATTTTGAACCATTCTTTTCCTTGTAGCTTGCTTTTTTCTGAATAGGAAAGCAAAACTTCTAGCAGATTTTAGTGTTTTTTAGTGCAGGTGACCTTATAAGACTGGGGGTTTTTTGTTTGTTTGTTTTTAACAGCTGCTATTTGCTATAGTATTATTTAAAATTTATTTCCAGTGCATTCTGCTACTACTGGAATAGGAATTTGTCCCTTTCCTCTCAAAGATCAAGAGCAGCCTGAACTAGGAACTCTGCCTCTCAACGCCTTTGATTTATTTAATGTATACTGCGACAGCTTTCAATGCAAGGACATTTGCTAAAAAGGGCTCGTCACCTATGAGAACGTACGGGGAGTTAGCAGTAGGAGACCGTCAAGGAATCAACACAGATTCACTCAGAGACTCCTTCATGCTGTTGCTGGATGTTGTGACTGCAGGATCCGGAATAACAGCTCTTGCCATGGAAGGTCCCGCAGTGCCCACCTCTTGACACCACAGAGGAATGGAACGTACTCAAACCTACCACCATTCTTGCCTTTTGCTTAAGCTGTAATTCAGCTGTGCCTTAGCTCTTGCATCCATCTTATATTCATGCTCCTGCCTGTGCAGTACGTGACTCTTCGTTCCTGCTTCTGCCACTGGCTTAGTCCTATGACTCCTGTGTCTAAACATACATCCATCCTTAGAGCTGCTAAATCTGTATAGAAAGTGAGCAGGTCCCAAAGCAGGCACTCCTAAAAATCACAAATTGTGCTGAAAAGCTTCACTATTTTTGTGATATTTCCACTGTAATTTTCACCATTATTCAAAATGTATTAACAAAGCTCTTCACCATAGAATCTTAACTGTACAATCTCTGCAAAACATCTATCACTATTATGAAATTTCCTTTCTTGTTGAACCTGAAAAAGGTCAAAAACATCGATCTTCCTGTGAATTAAAAAATTATAGAAGACAGTTTTAGAGCAATGTCAAATAATTTTTTAGAAACAGTTTATCTCAGTAATGCTTTTCATTTCATTATTGTTTTGATTTTACTTTTAATTGATTATATCCTTTTACACAAACTAAAAATGAAATGGCTTTTGTTGTTTTTAAAGCTAAGTTTTGTTATTACCATTAAAAATATTGATAAAGCAAATAAATTACTCTGAAATGTTCTGGGAAACTTAAATCTTCATTTTCCAATGGGAAATGGCTTAATCACATTTTTCATTTTATACCTGTTTTAATTTTGATCAGGCGTATACTGTGCTAGAATTCAGAGATATCTGATGGATGTTCTCAGTTAGATCCAATACCTGTGGCTACAACAGGCTGTGCTGACAGTCAGAATAATCAGCATTTAAAGATGTGTGGATGTAGGAAAGAAATGCATTACACCTTCTCAAGCATTGACACGATGAATGATTCTTCTTATGCTCATTTATTGTGGGGATCCTCAAGTGTCTGCTTAAATAGGAGTCATGTAAAGCCACCTTCATATTCTCTATTGCAGAAATAAGCCCTCTATATGGACATGAATAGACTAAATATTGCAGTACCTTAGATTTTATCACTTGGCAAGAAGCTGAGTGGAAAGCTGTAAAAATAAAAACTTTCAGCTCCACTAAGCTGAAAACTGATATCTAAGATATCAGAAATATAGCTGCTGGTTCACGTAACTACAAACCTCATCCTCCCAAAGGGTTCCTCCTCCCCTCCCCACACCAACTTGACTAAAGCTGATATGATGCCAAGGGAGAAGACTGTTTAAGCATGAGCGTTATCAGTTTGCTGAAGTGACTCAGCTCTGTATCTTTTAATCAAACCTAGATTTTTCAGTCTCTAATTCCTTCCAGAAAGGATTCTGAACAGAAGGTCATAGCCCCAGGCCCACTCAAGGTAGAACAGAAATAATGATTTTAAGGAAAGCACTTCTGGAGGGATTTATCAAGGGTAGCAATTAATCTGATGATGAGGCATGCCCGTCCTCAGCAGTTTGCAATGGTAGAGGGGTTTCTGAATATCCAGTCACTGTTGTGGCTGAAGGTTAAACCTCGTCAAGGATATTTGCAAGGCTGTATTTTCACTAGAATGATTTCTGAAGTTGGGTGTGGAACGAGTGTCCTGGAAGAACTAGCAGGAAAGACCCAAATAGGAAATAGCTGAATGGCTGAGACACTCAAATGAGACCCAGACTATGCCTCTGCTTTGGATTATGTAGAACAGGGGTAATATTGCAGGTAAATACCCTAATCAGCCACATGAGACAGCTGCCAACCTTGTACTTGATAAATATTTATTAGTTCAGAGAAAGAAGGGTGGACACAATAACTTGGCGGTTAGAATAAAAGCGAGTCTGGGAATCAAATCAAACTCCAGCCAAAACCTGGTCTCACATTATTTTTTTCTCCAGTCAGAACTAAATGCTAACAGTGATGTTGAAATAGAACTGCCTCAGCCAAAGATTAACCAGAACTGGAGCCAAAGTAAAAAATGCATATATTTGACTGTGTCAGGAAATACATAGAATGGATATGAGACAGCGTCAGTATGACCTAAGCCTTTCTGCCCAATATCAGGTTGAGTTCTCTATGCATTGCAACACAAAGTCAGCCAGAAAATCAGCTAGGGACAAAGTCAGGATAGTTGAATTCACTGTCTGCAAGAGGACATACACTGGGAATGGCAGAAGCCAGCAGATGTAGGTGCTGACAGGCCTCTGTCCGGGCTAGCAGTCTATTTGTGTTACTATAAATTAGGGCTGAGGGATTTGTCTGACTTTGGGCTGCAGACAATGCGGGATGTGAGGAGTTGTAACACTGGCTTACACTCTCCTTCACTGTTCTGTGTGCTATGCCAAGCAGGAATTTAACAGATATAAAGAACTAGCCTAATAAGTTTTGAAAGTGTCCCATGTGAAAACTTGCTTTAAAAAAGAAGAAAAAAGAAAGGTTAGCACTTTCACTACTGAGGTAATGCAAGTTCCATATAATCCATAAAGTTTTAAATAGAGAAAAGCCTCTAGAAAACCTGTAACAGCAATTATCAGAACAGTTAATTTTGCACAACAATTTTAAACGAGACTGTAACATTATTTAAGCCATAATGGGAAGAGAGCATATAATATCAGATAGTTAACAGCAGCAGAAGTAACAAAAAGCAGAGTGGGAATAGTATCATTTCTGATACAATAAATGTTACCTTTCAAGAGGAATTCTATACCTTTTAGATTCTGTTTTCTTATCTACATTTAAGATAGGATAATTCCAGCTGGATAATGAATATGTCCTTCCAATTGAAAAGTCAATATCTAACATCCATTGTGTTCTGGTTTGTAGGACATGCTCCATTCAGATAATCGTGACTCCTGTCTGCAGACTTGAGATCACTATATTGTCTCCCTGTGCTCACTGTGTCTGTCTTCAAAAGGGTGGCATAAGATTCCTTTGCATTAACCTGCAAAAGCCTTTTTTTTGTCTACCTATCAAACACTTTGAAGACTATAATTTAATAGTTCCAGGCCCCTCCAATGCTTTGTAAACATGATAGAATTTGCATTTGTTAATTGATAATAATTCATCAAGTGTTAAATCTCACATTTCTCCCCTTGTCCCTTCTGAGATTGTGGACAACAGTGGCTTCGTATTTTTATTTTGTAAATTCAGATCCCTAAGTGAAATTAACTATGATTGGAGTTATGATTATGCGGACCCTAAGAATACCATAGGGTCCAATTCTGCTGTTGCCAATGTGTAGCTTTTACACTGGATTTAGACCAACAGAACAAAACATTCTATTGCTGAGGCAACGAAAGCATGTTAATTGAGATTTGTAACACCATACTCAGGAGGAGAATACTATTATTTCTGTTTTACACATGAGGAAACAGACATGGGCAGACAAGGACATTCATTGAGTTGGTCTCAGTTCCATTCCAGCTATTTTAAAATCAGGAAAATCAGCCTGAAGTTCTTTCAGGCAATACATTCAGTTTAGACATTTATTACTGATTTTATGCAACTATTCTGCACCTCCCTTTTTGTTGTTGGATATGTCGTATTAAAGCATAGACATATTTGATCAGCACATATCCATGCCAAATGTTTTTGTTATTTTTTTATAAATAAAACTGTATCTTTAAAATAAATAGAAGATTCTCTTTCCCCTGTATTTAAATGTTCTTTTTAATGGAAACATGAAGAGCTTTAACCTCACAGAACAGAGCAGGAAAGAGACAAAGCAATGATAAGGTACACAAACGAAGGTTTATCCAAAGCTTTTGAGGATAACAGCACAATATTACATTAAATGTCTAAAAAAAGAGTTGGAAATATATCCTTGCGCGGATGGAAGGAGGGTTACAGACACAATGAAGAAGCATTTGTAAAATAGGTTTATGAGATACCTTTTTTTTTTTAATAAGAGAGTTAAAATAAGTAAGTGACATATGGCATCATACATTATCCTTGCTAATGTTTCAATGCTATTACTCCAACTGGTATAAATCATTCCACGTCCTTATGCACACTTCAGCCACGAATGCAATAATCTGGTGGATCACTAAAAATAATTAAAATATAAGGGCTGGCTATTTTGAGATACTTCTATATGCTGTCCTGTGTAGCTTGAAAAATCTTTCAGTGTGCTCAAAGAGAGAAGTGGAATATCAGATTTTATAAGCTATGTAGCAGAAGATATCGTTAAGTTTTGGATGAAGAAGTGCTCCCCTAGCCTAAAATTACAGTATCACTAACTGATAAGAAAGGTAATGACAATCTTTACTGATTCTGAAAGTCAGTTACATACTTTAATGAACGCAACCATGGAAATACATAAAACGGTGCCAGAAATGACTTTCTGAGGTCAACTAATTCAACTGCTGCTGGAAGGCAAGATGAATTAGACCGAAAGTACTACTGACAAATTCTTGTCTGCTTGTTCTTGGAAGCTCCAGTGCCAGAGATTTCACTCCTAGTACCATCTACTCCAGTGCTGAATGAATTTCATACATGGATAACTACCAATTATGCCAGGTATTGGCGTGGACATTCTGAATTCCTGGTAAAATCATTCTCTTATTTCTTCTCCACAGACAAATAGGGGTGTCTGGTGCACCACTATGTCCCATCTATTTGACTATTAAGTATTATCTAAATTCTCCAGCTCTTCTCTACCCAGCTACCAGCAGCAGAACTGATCCCAGATGACTCAAGAGCTTCATCCCCATCACAAGATGTACGTTCTCAAAGCTGATATTACAGAAGAATACTACTCATGATGTGTCTGAATTTCTACTGTTTTGCAGGTGATTTTTCAAAAGTTTGTTGAGGGCACTGGTTGTTTAAGAGATGCACAAGAAGTCTCTGTAGGATATTGGTTCTTACTCTCTGCCTCTGTATGCTAAGCTGAACTGCTGAGAGCAGGCTCTGTGCTTCAAAAGCTGTGTTAATAAAAAGCCTGTTTAATTTCTCCTATTCTCTGTCAATCTCCATTCCTCTGAGGAGTTGAATCAAGGAAGAAAACAACCGGGAAACAGTATAGCACTAAACCCAAGTAATCATGAACAGACTACATGAATTGTACAAGAACTCAGGCATATCCTTGGGAAATCATATAAATATATAGAAAAGTAGGAGGATTTCTTCTAGAGAAGATGACGTAAAAACTATAAATAAGGTGTTTGCACACTGAAACACTGAAATGTAAGACCAAACTAAAAAGCCCATATCACCTGCAAATTGCTTTAGTAAGAAGTATAGTGTATATTTAATAGGGGGAAGAAAATGAAGCGCAGAAAGCTTCTGTTTTCTGTTTTCACCCTGAGTGCTCTTTTGGAAACCAGAAATTCAATAGCATCTTGACTGTACTTTATCCACTAAGTCTGAAGGAATATTAAGCCATCTATCTATAAGTACCCTTCAGATAGTTATGCAAAACATCACCTGTTTTTCAATATCTGTGAAGACTGGAGAGTATATTTGGGTATGTTCTGCATGCCAGTGACACCACAAACAATGTTAATAATGTTATCTTTGTGTTTTGACGACAAAAAGGCACTCAGCAGTTGCAATAATAATTCCTCAGACATGGCATTAGCTAAATAAGAACAGAAGACAGAAAAACAAAATTTAATAAACCAGTCCAAATCCCAGGTGAGAAGGAAAATATCACAGATACCTGGATCATGAAAAAAGAAGTTTGGTAAATGGGAAAACAGAACCATCAGGTAGAGTAATTTTTTGGCTGCACACTGCCAGTTGAGAAGTTTGAACTGTAAGAATTGGTGCAAAATGAGGCAATCTGTATAATTTTACTCAGATCGCACAAGATTTACATCACTGAACTCTCATGAATTCAAGGCAATCATCCTCAAATGAAGTAACATGACATATGAAGCCCTTCCATGCGTATTAGTTTTGCCCAAACAATTTCTGCTTTATGATATATTTGTATTGCAAGAGTGAGAGCTGATTTAATCGATCAAGGAGACAGTCCCTACCTGTCATCGGCTGAAGTATATGATACATTCATATTGCAGCTGTGAGAAGGAGACAATCCTTACCTGTCATTAGCTGATGTATACGGCTAGCTCTGGACTCCCTTCAATAGATTTGTTGGTGCCCATGACATTGCCAGGCAGTGGCTGCATTCTGGTTAGTCTTCACTGCAGATATACTTCCTAAACCCTGGAGAAAGCCAGATAACCTTTAAAATAGTACTTATCTGCATCAGACCTCCAGTCCTAAACTGAACTCACTTACGACATAGGGATAAATTAAACCCACTATCTTCAGAGAATTACTTCTGAGTTTTTCCAATGAGCAATCAGATCTGGGAACTAAAACTTACTGATAAAATCAAATATATGAAGCTGCTGCAAAAGCTATTTCACTACCACCTTCTCAACTGCCAGTAAAATAAAAGGAATGGTATAGATTGGATTAAAACTCACTATGTTTAATCAGACTAGCCAAACTTTCTTAATTCTAAAAGTAATTGCAGGTATATTCTAGCAAGCTAGGACCTGACCTTGAGTTTAAAGAAATATTCAGCAGAAGGTTGATTAGCCTCAAGAATGGATACAGTGTAGTTAAAACACAGCAAACCACCAAAAGAGAGCAAGGTAGTCTAATCTTCTCTGTTTGCAGAAATACAGTGAAGTGAATCTTAATTTCACCAAAAAAAAAAAAGGCAATAAATATCAATATGGCCACTGTGTGCTTGACAGTACATTGAACAAAATGAACGAAGGGAAGGGAATTGCAAGCAGGAATCCCTTACAGCTGAAGGAAGGAGGAGACACAGAGGACACAACTAGAGGGGAGATAAGGACCCAGGAGGGGGCTCTGGCTGGCTCTGAGAACTGTCTTCATGCAGGGTCATTGATTTAAAAGCTCCACAGAGCCCTGGGTAGCTGGTAAATACCACAGGAAAAGCAAGGAAAGGGAGAGAAAACTTCAGTTAGTCCACAATGAGGAAGCAAATATGAAGGGAAAAATAGTACATTACTGTGATGAAGATTAATTAACATACCCAATTCTAATGTATGGCTCATTTTACAAGAACGAAAATTAACATAATGTGATAAACAGAGGAGATTCAACAAATCATTAAACCTTTGTAAGAGTGGATGTTCCAAAGCATCAGCATAAATTTCAAAATCACCCATAATGAAAAGTCTTAATGAGTGAGGAATCAAATCAGGAGTCAGCTTAGGCCATTAGGTAACAAATCAAAATGCATAGCTGGTTGGTGATAGAAAACCCAAATGGCATGAACCGAAAAGCATGCTGAAGAAATAACAGTTTAAAATCAAAAGGGTGAAAAAGGCAGTAGCCAAAGCAGTTCAGACAAACAGAAGAAGACCATTAAATTTGGGTAGACAGGTCTCCACAGAGAGCATACATCACTAGGAGTATCTTTTTCAGCTGGAACATACAGTGCTAATTTCTTTGTACTTGGAACGAGGATAGAGAATTCAATTAAACTGGCTGAAAATTGGATGTGTCTTTAGCAGTGCTTCCAGGATGTTACTGTTATTTCATGTACCTCAGTCGACAACATTGCAGGTGTCAGACGTTATGGGAGTGCTCAGAAGCAATCTCTTTTTGGTTTGAATAATGGTAGAAAACAAGCCTGAAGATTAAGTTATCCCCATTATCACTGGGATTTGGAAAAAACCTTACTTTGTCCTGGGCCTGGGGCCACTTCCAACAGCAGAGGGCTCTCTGTGGCAGGCAGAGCGGCTGGGACTGCTGCCCTGGAGCACCAACAACCTTCACCAGCTGTGACTGCAGACCCCAAAGTGAGTTGGTTAACCACAAATATTTCTGAGATGAAACATTGTCCTGATCTGACATTCTTCACACAGAGACTCCACTGAAAGAACCCTCCAGAGTGATAAAGGATCAAATCTGCCATCCTGTTCCAAGAAGGAATACCAATCTACTGTGCTCTATCCAGCTCGTGAGACGCATTCCCTTCCAACAGATCCAATACATATTTCCACGTTAAGGGAGCTACATTTGGCTCATGCACTGCACTAGATAATGCAGATCCATAAAACTGTTTCAAAAGTGCATGTATTTTGAAAAAGAAATGGTAAATAGTTTGGTTTAGGAATTTTCCAAAACTTTATATTTCTTCAATTTTGATACATTTAGAGCTGAAGAAGAAGTCCTTAAAAATCTAAAGTGAGAGTTTGCTGTTGATCATCACCAAAGTTAAAGCCAGCAGCTGCATAATTTTATTGGATAATTTTACTCATATAAGTAGTTACAGTTGATTGATTCGGGTTAATACTACGGAGACATACATTCATAGCTGACTGTAGTGAGTCTGCAGTGGTGTCTTAACCAGGGCTCTCAGTGACTACAGAGTTTTGAATTATAATACTCCCAGATTTGGGACAGTAAATGGACAGTTTTATCTGTGTGTAGGTAGGTACACTGGGAACTGTTAATACAAGTAGTAAAAATCAATCTGACAGATTATCAGCCATGATATTTTGTTTCTTTAAGTATATTTTTAAGTAGTACTTCTGTATCATAAATATTGCTGTTACAACTGCATCTCTTGGAGCTGAAGTAGATGTATAAATATCCTTTTCAGAGACACTCATATGTTGTAATCAGTGCTTTATATGGCAACAGTTTGTAGGTTGGCTACTAAATATTTTTATCTGTTTGTAGACTAGCATAAAGAAAAGTATTACCTGAGTTAGTCCTAAAATTTCTACTCCCTTTCCTAAATATTGCTTCCTTTTTTTAGTTTGATCTACTATGAAAATATAGCTTACTACAAATCAATCTAACCTTATACAACTGAGTACAAAAAAAGCACTATATGGGATAAGAAGAAAGACTATACATCCTTTCAAAAGTAGCATTTCAAAAGCCAAGTACAGCTGGAAACAGACATTTTTTGTAGTAAGTGTTGGTCTTTGGTAACAAAGCATTGCTCCAGTGATAAAAGGCTCCCTAACAGTACTTTAATTGAAACTTTTTATCTGAATGTTGCCTGAACCTCTGCTAAATGCTACTTTCTTGCTTCAATTCAAATTTTCTTAATCTTCATTTTCACATTGAATATTGGTACACTGTCTGCCTCATTATGCTAAAGAAAGATGAAGTGAGCTATTAACATGCTGAACAGCCTACGAGATGTTATGATATAGAATGTCATTCATTTTTATGAGTTGGCTGTCAGTGTGTGCTGCAATAAGGTTATAATTTCTCACTGACAATATGTGATGTCTGGAGTCGCTGCACAATCCTTATTAAAATTTCAATAATTGTAAATCAAAGGAAAGCAAATACGACTTTTATGAAATGGTTGTTTCTGAAAGTCAAGGAGTACAAAGTGGTGGAATACAAAACCAGAACATTATTCTTGTGCTGTTCCAAGTCATCATCATCATCCTACAGTTTTTCTCCTTTTGCACAAGGCAGGGTGTGCTTGGTAACACACACTGTAACGTTCTCAGGAGCGGCATGCTTATCTTGCTGGCATTATAGCAGCAGTGAAGTACTGCTTGTTTGTTGCTCTTTACTGACTCTACCTTTACGTGGCTCTGAGTGTCATCAGAATATTTCCGGAAATGTTTATTGGAACAATTTAATATAGCTCTTCATCAGAAAGGTGTCATTGGAAGCAGTTATATGGCTGGACAGTGAGAAATGTTAGAAAAGCTTTCAGACAGCTCATATGCATACACTGCTGAGCAAGGGTTTCAAAGCGTGCTTTCCCACCACTTTCCACAGTTGTGGAAAATAGGGGCAATGGATTTACGGCAGGGTCTTTAAAATGTTTAAAGTGTCTCAGGCAGTATGCAGGGAAATGAATCCCAAATTCAAAGTAAATATCTTCTATATGCATATAGCTGTGTAATGGCTACATCTTTAATTCTACTGCTATTATTATTGTTTCAAACCAGAAATATAAGAAGTCTCTATCACTGTCCAAAACATGGTGATCTTTCATTTTGAGCTTGACATAACCCAGATGATCAGAAGTTAAAGTTGTTGTAAAACATGCCCTCAAAATAACAGCTTTTTGGAGTTATTAGATATAGACTGAAGTGTCCTAGTCACTGAATTGACTGCACAAGGTCTCACGTTGTTGGGGCATTTGGAACTACTCTAGCACTTCTCCCTGTTACTTTCAGTTCCACTGAAAGTCGTTATTACTTGCAAATCTCTACATGACAAGCTGAATAAATGCATTCATTGAATACTTATAAACACTGTACATGAGATAGATAATTATATAGGTATGTTTTTGAATTTTCTTCAGCAGATTTTAAGTATCAAGAACCATTCAGACTCCTGGGGCTCCATATAGTTATGACACAAAAGCTGTACACCCTCTGCTTTGTCACAGTATCAGGAAAGTTTGCACTACGCAGAGGTATGCCAATAGGCAAAAATATATTTAATACTCCAACACGTAACATCACTCCATTTCTAGTACTTAGGCTATTCTTCATTTTTCAACAGTTAACTCAAACAAATCTATTTCATGACTGCATCTGGCATGTTTTCTAAATGTTAAGTAATAACTTTATTTCTTACTATACTCCTCTTCTAAATTAACTAGCTCTAGTAAAATTTACAGCATAACAGCAATGCTCCCGTGTCAGATACAATATATATCCTTCAGCGTCAAATTTCCAGTATATCATAATCTCAGATCTGCTTCCTCAAGACAGAACAGTCAGCATGTGTTCATGCACGAACACATGCAAAGCTCTGGTCAAATGTAAAACTCAGTCTCTGCTCTTGCATGGAAATACCTGGGCACAATTCAAGCAATTGTATTTGAAGATGTGTGTCTTCATGTCAGTAGCATACAAACACAACAAATAATGCATGCGGGTTCTCCCAAACTTGATTTATTACCACAAGTGTCTTACCACTGCTGGAGAAGTTTTATAGCTAGTAGCAGAAGTCAAAGAACAGCTGTCCACGTCTATCAGAACGCTCCCTGCTGGAAAAAAAAAAAAATGATCGACCAACCTAGCCACAGGAAATCATCTCTACAACTGTTTCCTTAACATTATGTCTCCTCATACACCCGGATGATCATAGAGTGAGATTCTGGCTTAAACACCAAGAGAAAGTGAGAAAGAGAAATACAGAATGTTACAGTGAGAGAAGACTTTCACAGAAACCTAAAGGAATGAGGTACGCAACTCACGATGACTCAGTACCAGTGAAAAATCTTCTACTTTAAAGACGTCAGCTGAAGATAACTGGTCTAATGAAGGACAAGACAACTCCAGCAAGCAAGAATACTTCAGCTGATATAGTAATGCCTGGAGATTTCTTTGGAAGAACAGGTTTCATTGGCAGTCAAAAGATCCAATGTCTCTTGCCACCTGAAACAGCTGGGAAGCTAAATGTATGCTCTGATTTTCTTTGTTTGATATATTTGATAGATTGTCATTTGAAGCAAAATAACACCTGAAAGCCCACTCTAATTGCCAGCAAACCAGTGAGTGAACAATGTCTAATGCACAACAATGTACTGGTGATTGTACTGACTGATGTTTTGATATCTAGCTATATAGAGGTTGTGTAAGTCATCCAAAACATCTGATACAAACTAGCAAATACTCTCATGATTTCTGTTTATGATGCTTCTTGGAAAAGTGTTTCACACAAAATTGTAGGAACTTTATTGTATTTATCGTACCATTTCTCAAAGCACCTCTCAAATGCATTTACTCATTTACTGTGAAAAGACTTGGAAGGACAGAAATATTAGTAATAATACATTCTTTAAACCATTGAAAAGATCTAAAATCTTGTTCCTAAATACTAGCATGTAGTTATTTTATAGTCTGATATTTTTTGAATGGCCAAGGTTAGAAACACATGCTTCCATGTAGTACATACTTCAAAACGTATAACTGGAAATCCTGTAGTCCCAGCTGTGTTATGGAATACAGAAAGTGTATCAAATCCAGGTGTTCATCAGGATATTCAGTTTAGGATCTGTCACAGTTCTGGGAAGAGGAAAGATGTATTTGTCTTAAGTGTGAGACATGCATAATTTGGTGGAGAAAATCATGTATTTTCATATTGTGGTAGGTACTGTTTCATTTTTATATCATCTATATGGAAGTCTGAAGTATCAGCCACAGAAGCATCTAGGTTAGAGTGCAAAGTGAAGGGGAAAGATTTTGTTTCAGGTCTCTGTACATTACGTCATGGCTATTTGGATTAAGGCAATTATACCTGGGAAACATACATATATGACTACTTTAACAGCAAAGTTACTCGGGCATTATGTGGACATTTTACATTCACTTTAGTAAAAGCTATTAATTAGCACAAGTGTATTAAGATGCACAAATGTAAACAGAGCGGAAGTTTTGTCTCTGCAATTCTGCAATTCTCTTACTCCTTCCCCTGCGCCTCTCTGTCTGCTACCTGCACCAGCCATCTGCCAGCCAAAGATGAGACAGATCTGCAGGGAACACCTCAGCAAACAGCACAGTGCTAACAAGTGACACAAAATAACATGGCACTGTGTAATTTTTCCTTGTTTCTAAACCTATTTCCTGATAATCTATTTGATCATCAATCTGTAAATGTCTGTATATCAGGTGTTAATTTTTAAAGGAATCATGTGATGACTAGAATAAAACCAGATCTAATATATTGGACTTATAGGGATATGTATCTTTTTTGACTCATCAGTTCAGTAACGAATGAGTATTTTACAAGCTATTTCAGCATCGTTAGTCTTGTCTCTTAACAGAGAACACCAAATCTTTGTGTGGTCCTTAGCATTTAAGCTATCAAGAAGAAATTGCATAAACAACAGACAGATCTTTTACAACTGAAGTATTTATTATTCTTCCATTTAGCAGCAAGTTACAAAGCTTCATTTAAAAAGGGTAATTCTACCAATTAGCTCATCCTGCTCAAACAGACACATACCGTTGGGAAATATAAAAATGGTTTATTAAATCAAAAGATATGACTGCATTTCAACCAGCACATGAGCATTAGAGATCAAATATTCCCTATAGATTAATCCCCTTGGCATCACAGGCTGATTTGGCTTGCCGGTATTACATTAGTAAACCATCTAATCCAATTTAGAGCAGGCCAGGAATGTTCCATCCATTACGGTATTTCTAGTGTCATTAGAAGCAGACTGATCGAATAAGCATCCTAAATCAGCCTCAAGCGTGCAAGTAAATCACTGTGACTTGTCCTGCAAAATCTTTTTTCAAATAAAAATGGAGGTGGGGGGGAGCCATGTAATAAGATGGAAGCTCTCTGTATAATTTTGATTTCTGAACTCTTGGGGCCAGCAAAATTTCTTGGTACTTCAGTACATTGGTGTCTACTCTCTGTAAGGTAGCACTGCAGAACATAGTGGATTTAAAGACATGAGAAGCTCCTTATTTTGCAGCAACCTTGTTTTCAAGGAAAGCAGTGAGAAAAAACCCACAGTAAACAATAACAAAAAAAGTATGCTGAATGAGGGCAGAGCATGATACTACTCTTGCAGATAAAATCTGCTGTATAAAATTGGAGTAACCATAGTAATAAAACCTATCAGTCAAATATATTACAAAGATTGCTACGGAAAGGATGAAAAGAGAGTCCAAACTTTGTATTTGCACAAAATGAAAAACACTCAAGTGCATTACAAAAACAGTATTTTCATTCCAAACAGGTATACCTGAAAGAAAAACAGTCCTTCAATAAAGAAATAAATATATGAATAAAATGTTGGTGACAGTTCTTTGAGATGACGCAGCTATCAGAAAGATTTCAGAAAAGGGCTAGGGTGCAGCTTTGCAAAGTTAGGAATCAAACTGAATACAATCATCAAAATGGCATGTAACCTTTGGTGCCCTCTGAGACCTATCACGTTCCACCAGCCGAGCCACGCAGGTCTCAGCTGCACTATTTAGGCAATCAGCCATAAAAAGGAAACACTGCACCAACATACAAGTTAGCGAATACCTGCTCCTGTTCAGCAGGATAAGGGCTCTCATGTATGTAAGTGATTCACTCTCCTTTAATGGCAAAGTTGCTCTGCTGTCAGTCAAACAGCTCTTAATCTCGTCTGGACCCCTTGCATAATAACTGAGTTAGAAAGGAAACTCTATTGATTCTTTGTATACTAACTGCAGAAAAAGTTAACAGCTACCCAGAAGTGCAGAAATGGACCTGGCGGGAATTATTTTCACTACAAATAGTTATATATCCAGACCAAAGACAGCTTTGCAATAGAGGAAAACATGTACAGATCCAGGACAGGGTGGTATTCTTGAAACGTGCACAGATACCAAATGTTTGGGGAAATTCTCTTCTTGGATCTTCCTTCCCACCTCCCTGAAAATAGTGGAAGTTTGAATAACTAAACTTGGATTATTAGAGGAGGGGATAGGATTTTACAACCAAAACAAATGTTTTACGCTTGCAGGTTTTCATGCTTTTAATGAAAACAGATCTCCTTTACTTTTGAAGGAAAACAAACTTCTTCTTTGAAAGAGAATAGAAAAACCCAATACATCATCACCTCAAGAAATGCTTGATTTTCTACAAGAAAAAGTTGAAGACAAAATTTTCAACACAGTTTATTCAGAATCCTACTCAAATTTCTCTTCAAAAATTAAATCCTTTCACAGCACTATACTGAAAAGCTCAGTCTTAAATTAAATCCCTCTGTGAGAAATAAAATGGAAGAAGTCCTGTCAAACCCAGTAATCCATCCTTAAACACAATGACAAACTTGCACCAAGCCTCTACTCTTCTTTTTCTGTGTTCTTGTGATCCCAACAGGCCTGTGCCTGGCAAACCCTTCTCAGCAGGACATGGGAAACCACATTCAGCCAGACATAGCCTGGGAAATCTGTTCTATCCTTTGCTTACACTGGCTATACTGGTGCCAAACTTTATCATTGCTATTAATAGCACAAACCCAGATTGCAGCAGTAAATCATATTCCTCCCAGAGCTGATTACTTGTCAAATGTTTATCATCAGTGTAAATGACAAATGTAACTGATTAACAAAATCCAAAGGCTTGTTCTGAGGTAAAGAGGCCTTAGCCTTGCAATTTCTCTAATGAACTTCCCTTCTAGTCCACAGCAGAATGTCAGATTTAACAAATCAAATTTCTGCATAAAAGTGCAAATGCTTTGTGAAACTAGCGAGTGGGCACTAGATTGAATTAGGGCCATGTGCTGGTTTGCGATGAAACGGTGCGTTGAAGAATCAGACTTTGCTGTTCCCTTCCCTTTTGCAAGGCACAGAAATACTTTGCTTCCTTATTTTTCACTCTGGTTTGGCTTAGCTGGGTTGGAAGAATGTTAGGTGAGGACACTGGAGAGAAGTATCCAGTCCTTTCTTGCTCTCCTTTGCCTCTCAAGAGGCAAGTACAGACCCACTGTTGCTCTGCCCACAAGTGGTGGTCTAACCTGTCTACCTCCTTCTGTTTCCTTGCCACAAATCGGTTTTCCCTGACACACTATGAAAGCAGAGTCCTCTCACTAAGGCTAGGCCCTAGTCTGAGATGCCAACACGGAGGAGGGTAGGGAATGGGTGAGGAAGTACTTCTGATAGACAATTCTGCCTGCTTAACTTCCCTATAGCAGTGACTTTCTGGGCATTGAACAATCGACCTGATGTCTCAGGTAAATGCCCAGAGAGCTAAGTGGGTGAAACCAGATCCACATGTTCAGCCCTTACTCATTAGACTCTTGGGGGATGCAGACTGTTCTTTGAAGTCTTATTGCTAGACTGACATAATGAAAACTCCAGTTTTGAATGCTTACCCATAATATGGATTCTCACTGTTGAGTCCTTCCCGCTGTCAGCGAAGTTCACAAGAGCAGCTGGTCCTCAGTATCTTCACAACTCAAATGCTAAATGGCCCAAGGTGGACATCTGACAAAGAAAAGGCACAAATTCACTGATCAGCTTGGTGAGGAAGGAAAGATGTTTCCTGGCACAGAAACAAATAACACTTTGCCAACTTTATATACCAGACACAGCTCAAGCGAAAAAAACAATGCAGAGATAAAACTACGTTTGCTGGTAACACGACTTCAACTAAGTCAAAGAGATAATACCAGGAAAGGATTCGGCCTTGTGTCTACTGCACCAAGAAAATTCTCACTCACTGGTGGATTTTATATACAGCAAGTTGAAAGGAAAACTAAATGTTGCCAAGACTGATCTTGCCTTTCCTGATATCTCCAAAGGCATTTGTTTCCCAAAAGAGAACATTAAACAAAGAGGCAAAGGTTACGTTCCTACACACATCAGAAGTGCTGAATGTTACTTGTGATGAAGAGTATTTTTGCTTACTATAGATGCAGCATTTCTAATGAGTCAAGATGAACCAGTGGAATGTTTCAACTGCTCATCTACAATTTTTGCTAGCTCCTGTATATTCAAACTAGTAGTTGTTCTGAAAACACAGTGCTGGGTATGTGCAAGGGGAGCACACGCAGACACTTTTTGATCAGCAAGGCAATTTCCTGGGGCAATGTGCTGATCA
>Ga0181612_128499_pt1 | contig 22661 bp, 10 predicted proteins | sample HoacroProtozoa21_FD_119630 | JGI IMG/M metagenome (GOLD analysis project Ga0181612, IMG submission 119630) | Hoatzin crop microbial communities from Cojedes, Venezuel. Combined Assembly of Gp0051906, Gp0051904, Gp0051908
AACTAAAACAGGGTAGGTTTAGGCTGGATATAAGGAAGAAATTCTTTACAATGAGGGTTGTGAAACACTGGAACAGGTTGCCCAGAGGTAGTGGAGGCCCCATCCCTGGAAACATTTAAGACCAGGTTGGACAGGGCTCTGAGCAACCTGATCTAGTTAGTGGTGTCCCTGCTCGCTGCGGGGGGGTTGGACTAGATGACCTCTAGGGGTCAGTTCCAATCCAAAACTTTCTATGATTCTAACATGAGCCGCATATGCCTATGGTTTAGGTGATGCCAAATTATGTACACACTGAAGTTGTAACTCTTTACAAGTTGCTTGTTCGGTTTTGTGGGCTTTTTTTTTAGTTCCATAAACATCTAAATAAATAACTTATTTTTTTCTCATACATCCAAGAATGTTCTGAAACATCAGATTTGTCTCCTCACCACTACAGGTAATTATTTTCACATAGCCTACATCATTCAGGAAATCAGCTGTTTTTTTCTTGTGAAATACACTGCCTGCACTCTACGACTGCATATAAGCAATTTGGGCACTCAGCATGCAGACTACATATTCAGTCCTGTGGCCTGAATCTCCTACGGAGCCTCCTAAGAGGTTTTTAGAAATAGTTCCTACTTTAACCACATTCCCTCAGGGAATGAAGACTGAGTCATTAGCGTAATTTGTGTGCTAAGACACCTTCAAAATCGATAAATTACCCATGGGTCATTTCTAGTGAATAATCTGAATATGTTGCAACATATAGAATAGAAAACAATTCGTCAACACCTTTAACTTGGGTACTGAGGAAAAAAAAAAATAGTTTATCTGAAAAGCCGAGGCTGTTTCATAAATCTATGTGAAGCTAAAATGATGGTATACCTCAGCTCCCCCTCCCAACCTATTAAAATGAATGAGAGAAAGCTGGAATTTGCAAGAGCTAACACTCCCAGAAAGGAGCATACTTCTGAGAGCAGTGCAGATATAGCACTGACTGACTTGGAACAAAAAGGACATTTCTTAGATCAAAGTACCTTCTACTAAATCAGCCATTTCTTTGAATAACAGTCAAAGATCAGTTAGAACTTTACATAAAATTATTTAACCTGTGGAAACAGATTAACAGTCTGATCATTAAAGGAAGAATACTAACTCTGCATCAGCTCCATGCAAATTTTAGAGTGAAATATAGCACAAAGTTCTGCCAGATCAGAACATTTCCAGAGTTTAGATTATCATATTTTAGATTATGTGTTTGCTAGGAAGTAGTGCAGGCCAACAGAATCTGATTTCGAGCGTGACTCTGGTACAAGCCACAAGAAGCAGGGACAATTAACAGTCTCAGCTCAGAAGTGCACTTCTGATGCAGATTTGTGTAGATACACCTTTATGATCTTCCTGTCCTTGCTGGGGATGGAAAGCACAGAGTGCTTTTTCTTGGTTTATCACAATTTCAGTATGTAGCCTATATTTACATTTAAGAATATGCTTTGTTTTGCCATCATTAGATGGCTGTATACTCCATGAGCTCTTATCTCAGCCAACACTTAAGCAATACAAACAAAGCAGATCCACAGAGCCAGCCAACAGCCCATTCAAACAGTTCCATGATTAAATCTTGTTAAAGAGAAAAATAGTACAAACTGATCTAATAGATTAAGAATCAATCAATAAACCTCCATCTGTTTTAAATCCTGACTGCACCACCTCAATGGAAACATCACAGGGCTGTGCTAGAAGCTGTCATCAATTAAAATGACAGGACTCTTCTCAATTCTGTTCAATCTAAACCCCTAATCTAAACTTCTGTGCTTTGAAGGCTCTCCCCTGTGCACACACACAGAGGCTTGTGCCAAATGGGCAGCTATTTACCAAACTCCTGTCCAGCCCTCCAAGATCCACAGGTGAGTGGAAATGGCTCTTTATTACCCCTGAGGTTCTAGTTTAGTTCACAAACTGACATAGCACATTAACAATTTCAGACTCCTCATAAAAGATGTTTCTATTTTTTCGTATCATACAATGTTTGACATCTTCATGCTGGGGTGAGATACACAGGTTCAATTCCCATACTCCACCCAAGAGACTCAAACTTTACAGCTCACAAAAGTTTCACTTCATTATATTGGCTTTTCACCCTAAAATTCATGAAGCGGAGAAGTAATACTTCAGAACCCCCTCTTTCCTCCACCAGGTGTCTAGCTTAAATAGTCAATTATTTTTTCTTCTGGCCCTGTGAAGTTTGTACTCTCTGCAGCACTTCGTCATAGTTCCCACACAAGCAAGACTACCCCATACAGTTTGGCTTATGGCCCTACGGACAATTAACTTTGTGTCTAGGGGATGAAGGTTTCAGTTCCTTTAGGAAAGGGTTTGGAAAGGAATGGAATCTGGGCTCCCATGTTTTGACCAATACATGAGGGCAGGCAGTAGGACCTCCTGCCCCTCTTGAGGTCATACTTCAAGAGAAATGGATGCTGCACCTTCTCTCACCAGAGCATAACCAAGCTCAGGATCACAACTGCCTGTTTCCTAGTAGCTGCATCTAGGTAGCTCGTTACTCAGACTTAAAAGGCTTTTCTGCCTGAGTCAGCCTTCTGAAGAGCACAGTATGCAGAGACAGATGGCGAACTCAAAGCCACAAACTGGACTTTTGGGGCTGGATGCCTGTTTGTCTTCCTTTAAATGGATCTGGATCCAAGTTGCAACCCACATTCGCCAGAGAGAGAAAGAGAGAGAGAGAGAGAGAGAGAGAGAGAAAAGTGTGACATTAAGTTTCTTGCTCGCTGTTACGCTTGAGTGCCCTCCTTCCACTCAAAAATCAAGAAGCTTAGAGAGCTACTGCACAGGTATCAGCAAGCTGAACTATGACTATCAAACCAGTAAGAGTGATTTGCAACATACCTGATATTCAGTGTAATTAGGAGCTGAAGCACCCATTAGCAATCAGAAAATGGACAAATTAGTTTGTACCTAGACAGGCTAAAAGTGTTACCATTTAAATACCACCATCTAATGTTTTGGGGTTTTTCCCCCAACCTTGTCCATAGGGCTAACATTCTCCCTCTCTTCTCCTTACTGTGGGACTGCCAATTTATACATAGAGATTCAGAGGTGTCTTGTTTAGCCAGGGACTTGGTATGCAAGTCCAGTGCTTTCATTTAGCCCAACAACTCAAAGGCAACAGCATCTGGCTTCCAGTTCAATCTTGATCTAGGTGATATCTACCTTTTCTTCCCCTCTCACAGAGAATATTCAGTTTCGTTTTCCTACATTCTTTTACTCATTTAAATGCTTGCTGTCTTCATCCAGGAAGCAACAGAGTTTCTAAAGAACAGTAGAATTTGTAGAGCTGAGATATTTCATGCAGCTCAATCCACAGTGAACGAATTTCCATTGGTTTTCAGGTGAAACACCATTTATTTTAAAGTACCACACACAATGTGAATGCTCCCAGTAAATCAGACTTTACAGGTTCACTTGCTATTTGTGTTCCCGCAACACATTAGTTGAACTAATTAATGTGTCTTATAGCAAGTACTTTGTTTTGGCATGGCCAGTTGCCTTCCAATTGCATTTGGGCTGTAAATTCTCAAGGACAAGGGTTTTCTCCCTGTCAAAACCATGCCATTTAAAGCAGTGGAGAAGTGGCAGAAAGATGGAAACAGAAGAAGGAATCTTGACTTTTTTTTTTTTTTTAAACTTTTGAATGTCATGGTAAGCAAGGTTTTGGGATAAGTTTTCAGCAAAGCACGTAAATTACCACTGGAAATTATTTCCTCCCAAGTAAGACAAGCCAAGAACACTCCCACACCAGCCTGCCTCCATCTGAAGTCTGATTTGCAGCATCTCAGTTCCTTAGGGAAAGCAAGGTGAGTTTTTACACCTATTACTGGATGTCTAATTCAGTAGGTCATTGCCACTTCCAATCCAGAATATTCACCTTACAATACTCTCACTGAAATCTGTGACAAAAAAAAAACCCACGAACTGGAGCAGTTTAGTTTTTTTAAAAATTTGAATAGTATTCCGAAGATGGAGAAGAAAGTTTGTAACATCCCTTTTGCAAGAATTTAGGAGATTTTTTTTTTTTTTTTACAAATCTAAACAGTCCTATGATCTCTCCCTCCTCACTGCTAGAACTGTGCTGCCCTCTGCCCATTTTCCACTCAGTGTGCCACGCAATCTTTTAGATCTGCAAAGCTGTGTTTGTTCTGCAGGTGACACATGCGTGCAGTTCTCAGATTCTTGCATGCATTGTCTCAAATCCCCTGCAGTAGAAACCACTAGTTCTGCAGTTTTTATTATTTTACCCAAACCTACTAAAAGAAAAAAAACACATGCACTCATTTGCTGTGATTGCTACAAGTGCTTCTTAAATAATTTCTGATATGACTGCCCACTAAAGAAAAATGAAAAATAAATACAAAACCCAAAAATAAATACAAAATCCAAACATAATATACAGAAAATACAAACTACAGAAATAACCGTTTCTTAGTTAGTGAGCCTTCTCTAGCCTTCAATAGTCTTCTCTGAAATGTAACATGAAGTTATATGAACATTATTACAAGTAACCTTGCAGTGGTCACAAAGGAAAAGGAAGTGTATTTCAGTTTCATGATTTAAGGGTGTGTACGTGCACAAGGATGAGGAGAACAAGAACAGATGGAGTTACTTACTGAACGGTAGGACTGTATGAGAGAAAGCAAAGACAAGGACCACCACCACAGGAGCAGTCTGAAGGCAGTGAAGGAGGTGAAATGCCAGTAGATGGCACTCAAATCTGCAGCACAACCCCAGCCTGCAAGCGGCTGTCTGCAAACTAAGGGCAGAGATCCCAGCAAACAGACAGAAGGTTTGGGGGACTGGAAGACTTCATGGTGTCTGAGGTGCTGTACCACAGCACACAAGGCAGCCAGGCCGCAGAAGACCAAGAGAGCTCAGGGTGGCATCCAGGTAGCTGGCCGAGCCACGGTGATCTGCTCACTGGCACGCAACAAGGGTAGATATATTTTCCACTACAACTTAGACATCTTTCACTCCCTGGCCACTTCCCACCTCACCCCATAACTAGCCTCAAAACTATGGGGAGAAATAAGGAGTCTAGCTTCATAACAGATCTTAAATCAGCATATCAGAGCAGGCTACGGAAGGCAGCAATATCACCTCTCTCAACAAGAGCTTAGAGACAAGTCAGAAGGCAGGGCAATTATTCTACTGAACTTTGTTCTGAAAATTAAGGGGCTCCCTTCAGTCTAACCCCCACATCCACAGAAGCCAGTGGTGGGCCACTCGGACAAAGTGCTTAGACTTGTAACCACTGAAAATCAAGGTGTGTACTCTTCTGTCCCAGAAGCTGTCCTGCATGCATACATCCCTGTGCAGTTAATGTTTCCTCCTTACTGCCTGCCGAGTTCACAGAATACCTTAAGAGACAGGAGGAAACCTACTATTAAAACTAAGTTACTTAGTGCCTTTTAAAACATACTGTTTCTATTAGTAAGCATCAAAACCAAAATAACTGAGCCATTAATCCTTAATAAAACTTTTTTTTTGTAAATACATATCTCTGTTCCCTGGCTGCTCACAGCTACTAATACCAAAACTTTCCTAACCTTTCCTTTTCTAGTGCAGATGCTCTTGACACTTCTGGGCTGAATCCAGAACTCCTTTAAGCTGGATCAACAAGATCCATGAATATTCAGGCACTAAGGAATTTGGGCAGATATCCAAGAAGTGGCAGGACCCAGCTGATGAATCTAAGGGTCTCCCAGATTTTTAGTGCCGAAAACACAACTATCCAGATAGCTTTATGCTCTAATGTGAGCACATTAAAGCCTACGAAAGAAAGAAATTCTGTTCTGTTGATAAAAAACATGTTTTAGCCTTTTCCTCCTCATGCAGTCAGTTCCAATGCTGCTCCTCACAGAGCTGCACATGCTATCACTCAGCAGCTTTGGATGAGAACTTGCTTTTGCTCTGCCCTTCCCCTCCTCATGAGTAGTAAGGTATGGGGACAGAGCTGACACAGGGTTATTTTCTGAAGGGCTCAGGTCACAGATGGCATTTGTTCTCACTGTCACAGCTCCAAGACCAGGTATGAGAGCTGCAGATCCAGGGACTGGCGTGGGAGGGAAGCAGAAGAGGAGGGACATGAGGAAGTCGAGCTGCAGCCAAGCCACTTTGCTTCTGTTCCAAGCTCCCAGGGAAGCTTCATCCTCAGCCCTTTGGCACACACTTCTCTGACCCAAGAGCTTCTCCAGCAGCAACTGCCAAACCTGCAGTTACCCTCTTGGATAAGAAAATTCCTCAACCCTTTTTTCTGCCAGTTCCTGGAAGAGTCTGCACCAGAGACAGACACTTGGAAGAATCATCTGAAGAAAATTGCTCCCCCAAGGAAAGACACAGAGCGTTGGAAACTCAAGCACTGAGCCTTTAGCCACCACTAACAAACACGGACCTGGCCGAAAGCAGTCAGGGCTACAGCCCCTGCCTTCAAAGCAGCTTAGCCCCATGGAGGAGCAGGAAGACAATTATGTGCTTTCCCTCGGAGCCAACACCAGCAAGTGCAGCCTTGAGACTAACCAAACACAGATCCCAACATACTGGTCAGAAGCAATCAGGGGTGGCCCAAAGGTGGTGATTGTACCAGTGCTTTTTGGGTTGATTTTTCTACTGGGAATGGTGGGAAACACATTGGTTTTGGTTGTCCTGGGGCATCCCCATCCTAGTGGACGCCCATCACGCACCACTACCAACATCTTCATCCTGAACTTGAGCATTGCTGACTTCTCCTTTCTGCTCTTCTGCATCCCCTTCCAGGCCACCATCTACTCCCTGCCAGAGTGGATCTTCGGTGCCTTCTTTTGCAAGTGGGTTCACTACTTGGCCATGGCAACAGTGCTGGTCAGCATCTTTACTCTGGTGGCTATGTCTGTGGATAGATACATTTCTGTGGTCCATGCCAAGCGTTCACTCGGCATCCGCAGCAACCGCAACGCTGCTCTCAGCGTGGGCATCATTTGGCTGCTGTCTCTACTCATTGCCATCCCTGTGGCTCAGCACCAGGCCCTCATGAGTGGTTATCAGCACGCACCCAACAGCTCCTTCTGCTGGGAGCACTGGGCAGATGGTTCAACAGCCAAGCAGATGTACAAGATTACCACCCTGCTGGTGGGATACCTCCTGCCCCTGGTTCTCATCACCTGCTGCTATGCCAAGGTGGGTGAGAGGGACGCTTGTAATGTTTAAATGGAGGGAAAGATCACTCCCAGACTCTTGGTGGCTTGGATGTGTACACTCCAACTACCCAGCCAACAAATAATAGATCCAATCCTTTTGATATTCTCTCTTGGTATAGAATACTTCTCTAGGTAGGGAGAGGGAAGGAAAATAGAGAATAACAGCAGCTCACGAAAAGGATTACAACTGCCAAGTTGACACCCAAATCCCCTATAGGCTCTTGCTGTTTTTCAGTTTGTCCTTTCTTGATAATAAATGTTTGTTGCTCGCAAGAAAAACCCATGGAAGGAGAAAACATGCAGAGTGTACAGAAACAGTAAAGACATCACCTCAATTTCTTTCCTTTTTTTTTTTAACCACAAAGCTCAGACACTGTGTCTTGCAAAGACTTGCAGGAAAAGATCTTAGGATCAGAGTTTTATTCAGCAATTAATCTCTTCCTTTCTTATGGATAGCTAGCACTTAAATTTTTGGTTTCCCCTTACTCATCTTTAGCATATTTAAGACTGATAGTATGTTTACGAGTTGCGCTAACATGCAGAATAAGTTTTTCTGTGAATTTTGAATTAATACCCTACCGTGCAGGGACTGTCAGGGACTGGGCTTCCTTGTCAGTTGTCAGTTGCAGGTCTACCCTCTTGGAAAAAAAAAATTGTTTTCCTCGAATATAAGTTCCCTTTTAATCAAAAAATACTTTACTTTCAATACTAATCTGTTCTGCTATCATCAGTGATAAAGACAGGACAATGCACTTAGATTTAACCTAAAAATCTCTAAACCTCAGGCCTTGCTTGTCACAAGAGAAAAAACCTCTTAATTCCTGTCACTGTAGCTCCAGCTGTTTGTCCCACTCACTGCCCTAGGTGAGACAGCAGCGACTGAAAGGTGAGCTGCATTTAATAGAGGCATTTTTTTTCATTCATTAATTGCTTTAGAAAATTTAGTCTCTTCACTCCAAAGGCCTAAGTATAAATATTGCCAAGTTACTGCCATACTACAATCAGGTTTCAAAAGCTTGATCTAGATGTTGTTAACTGAGAATTTCTCTACAGTGCTCTAACATTTCTTACAACTCTTCCTCTAAAAGGAGACCCCAGTCTGACTGCCCCATTTGTTAGAGCTGCATTCAGGAGTGGCACAACAGTCACACCAGGGTACAGTACTGGCAGTCTGCTCTCTGCCTGTGTATATAATAAACCTAGAGAATAAATGCAGATAATCTAAGGCACAATCTAAAATTCAAAATCCGTGGAATGACTCCTATGGATTTCAGCACAGTGCCAGCAGAGCTCTTAATATATGCTGAACTACATCTTCTGGAAGCATAGCAGTTTTAATGCTTTTTCCAAACCTTGTTTCTTGAAGGAGGAAAAACTGTGGAGGGCTTAGAATTAAAAGTCTCAAAGCATCAAATTCAACTTTGGTTGAAGTCAAGCTAAAACAATTATTTTAATTTTTGCTGCTTGTATGAGAAGTTCAGATACTAATATAAACAATTCAGTTTCCCATTCAATATATTGTTCCTTCCCCCTCCCAAGGTTTTATGCCATCTGCATACAAAAGTAGAGAACATTTCCAAGAAGTCAGAGAGATCAAAGAAGGTAAAAATCTGTGGTTTAATGTGTACACTGACTGTAACATAACAGATATGTCAGGTTTCTAAAATAACTAATAGCCTTTTCAAGCTCCATCTGCATACTGAAGTGTCATTCACATACCAGTCTTTCAGCTCAGGTTCAGAGTTCATGTTGACAATTTGTTATATCATTACAGACACAGTACATAATGATGCTATTATTGAAATGCTATATTGATCTCTATATGGAGGCCTGCTGGACTGCCTTTCAGTTTATTGTGCTGTTATAGAATCCCACAAATACTATTTGTCTACATTGGCAATCAGAAAGATACTTGGACTACAAAAATATCTAGGTGTTTTGAGTACACCTCAGCAAGCTGAAAAGAAAATACATAAAGAACCCTGAAGCTGAAGTACTCCAGTTTTGCTGCAGTTTGTGTTTAAGATCTTTCTTATGGTTTGCATTGAAGTAGGTGGGGGATTCAGGTCCTGGTTTGATCCCTTTGCAAGCTGTATGAAATAAGCAGAATTGCAAGTGTTTACTGAGAAAAATGTTAGGAATAGAAATTTTTTTTCTGTAACAATCTTAGAGTGAATAAGTCTCAAGTACCAAAACTCACTGAATTCAGTGATGCAATGTCAGATTTACCTGACCTGAAAGAGAAAAATGCTATTTCGGTCAGAAATATTATAATTGTTGAGTGTGCAGTGATGAGTGAAACTGCAGGCTATCTGGCTAGTCAAAGACAGGAAGTAATGCAGTACTGTCATTAGCTGCTGGCAGGACAGTCAGGTCACAGTCCGTGCCAGTAGCACAGCAACCATACAACCCAAAGGAGCAGTGTGTGCACCTCCAAGCAGATGTGATAGCCAGTGGAGATGACTAGGGAATGCTTTGGTTTGCTCTCAGCCAGTGCACTGGCCTGTTTCAGCAGCAACCTGCCACATTAGAGCAGCCCTACAAGACATTGCCATGATGCTATGACAAAAATGAGGGTCATAACAAACGTGGCCATTTGATTGAAAAGGGTGCAAGACAGAAATCAAAGCTTTGACATGACTCCAGCAAACAAAGACAGACACTGGTACCACAGCTGCAACAAGCTACAGATGTTTTGAAACGTGGAACCACTTCTGGGCATGACAAGTTGCATCCAGTGATTTATTCACTAGCATTACAGGACAGCCCTGTAAACCTAGGTCACTCACAAGATGAGTAATCCAAGATACTAGATTTTCAGCATGCCGCAATTATACCTCATAATAACCTGAACCGGTACCTCTATTGACTGCTCTTTTGACAAAGAGACTTACTGTAATGGGGACAAAAGGTAATCCCTAAATACAACATAGCCATCTGTTCCTTATCTCAGAAACAAACTAATCTTAGTAGGTTAATGTTCTGTACGCAGCTAAGGTATCACAGAAAGAGGTACAGTTGTCGTCAATGTAGATGACTTCACGATCTACCTATTCAGGAAAAAGCAGAAGTACTTTCTGAGGTTAACTGTGCACTTTAGTAGCTATAATAGCATCTCAAACAAAACTTACGGGATTTTAATACAGAAATAATATCTTTCAGGTGTATCCTCTGCGATATTGTGCTACAATTTCAATAGTCTGGTCTGTGCTGCTTTTAGCTGGTTTAGAGCTGTTAGAGATTTTGCCAGTCCTTTATGCCTATGAATCCTAACCAGACTTAATTACAGATTATAATTAGTTTCAACTGGTTCATTGCATTCACTAACATACAGTCAATTTTGTTGCTAACATACTTATGAATATCAACCCATAGCTGGTCTTGCACCTGCACTGCCTGTAAGGATAGTACTCGACTGGTATTTGCAATATTATCTCACAATACAAGACAACTATAGCAGTTATACCACACACAACATTTCCTTGATGGGAGCTACTTCTGCTTTCCCCTTCGAGTGTTTTTGATAATGTTTTGTGTGTTCAATTGCTGAGTCCACAGAATGAGCATAAAGCCTCACAAATACCACTTTGTTCATCTTCTTCTTCCTGAACCTTATTGAGATTAATGTTATTAGTCCAGCTAGTCTAATTCCAAGCAGGTTCTGATAAACATTCTTTTAATCACTTTTTCTAAGGCAATAAATTATGCAAGAATTAGCTGCTATGTATTGCCTGCTGCAGGAACACCACCAGACCTAAATGAAACAGACTACATTGAAGAACACCATGTCTTATTTTGCCTGCTGACTTCCCCATGAACACTGATGCTGCCACAGATATACTGTCGATTAAAATATGAGAACCAAGAGCATCGTTTCTGGGCAGATAGTGCAGACTAGCAGAAAGCACAGTCAGAGTCTTGCATGCTTAACAACTACCAGCAGAAAAGGCAACCAAGATCTGTTGATAACTTTTCTTATGTAAAATACAGCAACTAAAGTGCTAAGAAGCACTGTCATTTTGCATAAAGTAATTTCGTGACTTTACAAGTCTGAAAAGTTGCTTTAGGTCTCAAAGTCACCAACAAATCCTGAAACAGTTTGGTTGGCTTAAATTCCCCTCCTGTCTTTCCTTACCTCTATATGAATGGCACACTACCCATTTCTTCGCTATATTTTAAGAAAATGTTAACAACAGTTGAAAATAACTACTGTCATTACTGCAGCAATGTCTGTAAAGCAGTAAGTTACAGAATTTCATTTACAACACTCATTTTTTTCAGATGTATCCATTTGCATTGTTTTCATATTTGACCTGTAGAGCTAGATGAAAAAACAGTTCTACACTTTCTTCAACTTTGGGTTTCCTGATTAGATATGGCTGAGAGAACCAATCTTAAAAAAAATACCTTTGACATCACCTGTTCAAAAAAGTTAATGGTACAGCACTTCTTTCGCCCTCCCTCCCCTTAAGTATTTCCCTGGCCATAATTCTGGCATGCCTGGTAGCAATTCCTGTTCCATTTAGCACAGTTAGGCCTAATTAAATAGGCAGTCCTTTCAGATGAAAGAAAAAAAATCAAATACATTCCTCTCTACACACACACACCATCTTCCACAATTTGTCTCCTTCCAGGACTTTCTGTGTAGAAATTGGTCATCTACACTTTCTGCAGGCCAAACAGCATCTTTAGTCTACCTATTTCAATTATTTCTTGCTTCAACCTCTTCTCTTAGCAGTTTATAAGGAGTCTTTCTTGAGTAGGTTGCAGACATACTCAATTCCTGCATACAATTTCACAGTATACTTGAAACACATTGAGTATCAGTCATTTAAAGCAGATCTTCTAAAGAACACTTCACATTAGAGCCTAATAGGAAATTCATATGTGCATATCATTTCTGTTAAATTAGCTTCCTTCATATGTACTTAATTGGACAATTAATGACAAGTAGTTTTGCTTGGTTTTAATTCATAAACTTCATGAGAGACTAAGTGAACAGCTTTTTCTTATTTTGCTCAAAGATGTTTGACAAATGAATCTTGCTCCTGAAAGGTTAATTTAGCATATACAGGACATCTAGCTTGTTCTGAAATACATGTGTGACTTCAGTGGCTCAACCCCAATTGCTTTGATCTATCAAAATAAAAACAACAGCAAAGTCTTCCAATGAGGTGACAAAATTACCCGATTCACATCTGATAATTCATAGTGTGTATCTTGAGCACACTGATACGGAAAATGAAGCATCATACTGGTACAAAAGAGTACAGTTGGGAGCTATGACCACTCAGTTCCTACTTCTTTCCTATAATTTCAAGAAAGCAGGACACCTGAGCTATTATCCTCCTCTCTCCCCCAGGGGAAGAGGTTTGGTCTGTTGGGATTTTTTCGTGTGTGTGGTTGGCTTGTGGGTTTGGGGTTGTTTTGGTTTTGACAGATAAGTAGGAAATTTTGCAAACAGCTATTTGTTCAGATCTCACTACATTCATCTGGGCTACATATGTGAGTAAAGGTCTCAAAAGAATCAAGTTGCAGACTTGGAGACCTTGTCGAACAAGATTTTCCAGTGAATTGATTTTGCCATTCAGAATTCCAGAAACTTTGATATCTCTTCAGCTTCGTGCTGTACACACTCCTCAAGATAGAACACTTTGAAGACAAAACATAGTTAAGAAACAAAGCAAATGCCATCGAGCTTAGGGAAGGGACTTCTCACAAACAGCATTACACATGCTGGCTGAAAACATGTTGCTATTATTCTCCATTATAGGCTGCTTCTAAAAAAGCCAGTAATACAGAATAAGACATTTTAAAATGTCATGATTTATTTCTGGATCTTTCACTGACCTTGTTGGAGCCTTAGTATACCACCATTCCCTCCACCCCCAAATCCTGTAAAGACTGATAAAATGCAGAAGATACATCATCCTAATTCACATAGTTTGAGCCACAGAAGTGAGAAATGCATGCAGTGAGGAAGTATTACAGAGACAAATCCAAATTCAAACCACCTGAAAGGTCATACGGTAGCCAGTATTTTATCCGCTGTTAGTACATCCTGTGAATCTCCAAACAACATGTGAATCTGGATAAGGCCAACATTTACAGGACAAGTGAGAGAGGCTGCTAGATGCAGACCTAGGGCGATTTCTAAAGAAATGATGATAGCATGGCCAAGTGAACAGTCCCAGCGTTGTGCAAGTATATGCCTGACTCTCCTAGGTGCATTGCTGTAGAAAAGAATGCAAAATAATATTGGATGTAACTAAATCTGAGCATGTGAAGTGTATTACTGGAACCCACATACTTGATACTGCAGCTCAACCTCTCCCTCTAAACATTATATTTTAACAGTAACCTGTATCAATGCCTTTAAAAAAACCCAGCCAAACAAACAACAAAAACTTCATTCTGCGCATGGTATTTGCAAAGTCACCTTTCCCTTCTCTTCTGTTACTTGTGATCTTTCTGCTCTCTAGCATTGTCCCATTTGCCACAATATTGTACTGAAAGTTTATGTTATTTGAAGATATGTAAGGGCTAGAAGGACAGACAGGAGGGCCTTGTTTTCTAAGGCCAACCTCCTTGTGGGCAATGTTTAGGTATATGATTGTAAAGTTAATTACAAACACATTTTATTTGCATAGGCCAAGTTTACGAATAACCAGAGAGCTCTGACAGCCACCCCCTCCAAGTCAGTGTTCAAACACTTGCTGCAAAGAACAAGTTTGTCTTTGTCTTTAACAGAATCCTACACACGACATACAATCTTCCAGGCATATACACCAAAAAAAATATTTTATATATGGGTTGTAATTTTAAGCTTTTAAGTTACAGCACAGTTATGTTCAAACTACAGCAGTTAATTTATGCACACTTGAAACTTTGCAAAAATTTCCCTTGCACAAAGTTTGTTGCATCCTGACTTCATATTCCATTATCAAAAGAGTTTGACCTTTAATCCAGAGTCCTACTTTGCAAGGTTTTTATATATGCTTGCCATCTGCATGTCAGTGTTTGACATGCTCAGTTTAATATGCTTCTATGTTTATATGCAATATTTGTGCATTAGATCAAGGAAGCTTAAGACTTTGCAAGTTCAGGCTGAAATTCCGCATGATGAACTAAGACAGTGCTTGCAGAAGAGGTACACAACTGTCTGTTTCCACATTTAATGCCACACTAGCTGCACAAGTTTGCCAGCCTTAAAATTCAGATGGCGTGATGCTGCAGGATTCCCCTTTGCAGTTTTGGGTAATCGTTTCTTGGGGCCAGCCAAGAAGACCACATGCTAAGAAATCCTAGGCACCCCCCTGTCACAAATAAAGTATATTTCGGTCCTATTACTTCCTTTCTGCGTTATGTAGAGTACAGTAAGTCTCTAATATGGCTCCAGGGAAAGTTAACAATTCCCTGTCTGACAGTGTCAAAAAGAGTTTCGTAAGAGCCCAGCCCTAGGAACTCTGAATGTACATCTGCAGGAAACAAGATGATTTAATGACGGAAATTAATGCAAACCAAGGTCTATTCTGATCATCAAGTGGCCCTGTGGTGTTTTACTGGCCTCTGGAGCACACCAGGTTCCTCGGTGTTTACTCAGTTTTGTCCTGTACATTTTTTTTAAAGAACAAATAACAAGACTTGCAAACTGAACAATCTGAAATGTTTTTACAAGTTTAACAGTGTTTCTGGGGATATGAATTTCACAGCTATTTTGCAAGCTCCCTTGAAAGGGCAGTAGGAGATATGGAACCTTGAGGCCGAAAGGTCCAATTAACAGACCAGTTGAGCCATTTAAAGCTAATAAATTAGTACTACGCTTTTCTATTGTTTAGCTACAAAAGAAAAGTGAACCAGGCTTACCTGGTGGGAGAGCAGTGTCTCTTGTTTTGTTCTCTATTCCTTTCCTAATTATGCCTAAAATTTGATTTGCCTTATTTTATTACTTTTTTTTTAATTTCTCTCCTAGCCACTGCTCAAGAACCAAGCTATTGACAAAACTATCATACGACCAAGATCTTGCTCCAGAATTGTAATGATCAATTCAAAGCACATCTTCTCTATGAAGCCAATTGTTTTCTTCCTCAGCTCACATATTCACCACCTTACATTAACCTACATGCTCTGTTCGTTGCTCCCAGAGCTAAGTAAACACAAATACATACAGAGTTGATGTGGAACACTCCGTGGAGCACTGCATTTTGTATGTGATACAAACCATACAGAACTCCTTCAAGGTAGACGGGTATTCCTGAACAACTTGGCCAAAAGAGGCAGGCAAAAGTTGCACTGTAACTGCTTTCCTATATGCTAAACTATTTATATGGCTTACTGTTCATACAAATGGAAGGTTTTCATATAAACTTAATGAATGTGATGTTCAAGGCCTTGGCACTTGAACAACAGTAAGTGCAGCAAAGGACCATGGGAGATGCTGGAATCCCTTCAGCAAAAAAATATTAATTAGAAGTGAAATCCCGCAAGTTGTTTTGCTAACAAGAGCCTAGGGCAGTAGGAATTATTACCAATTAGTGGATAATAGGAATATCATAATGCTCATAGTCATTTATGAATACAAAGTAAGTATTAAGGGCATCAACAGAGGAGATTTGTGACTTAATGACAGAATGAGACATGCAGATGAGCCCTTAGAACACTGCAAGTAAACTGCTGCAAAACTAAGAGTCTACCTCTTCGCACACAATGCAAGTTGCCAAAATGAACTGATAACAACTGAAAACCTCTTTGCTTCAATTCCTTGTCTTCATGATAGCCGACTGCCATCTCTGATTGCAAGAAAGAAAGCACAGAACAATGGCAAAGAACACTTTCAGTGTGGTTTTCAGACCACTGAACAGTAGTATTACACTCAAGTGTAATAAAAAAAGTCAAAGGGCAGTGAGAATTTCTTCAGAAGTAATTAATAGATATGTTTGCTCTGAAGCAGAGGAAGCTGTTACCCAACATTTAAGTTTGTTAAGAATAGATAAGGCCTTTTTTGAACCAGCTGTTTGAAGTGTGCGTTTATCACTAAGCTATAAACATGTTCCTGGAAATCATATTGGGCTTTGGGACCTTTCTGTTAGAACTTTATGGGTAGAAAGGAAAAGGATTTTGTTTGCAAATACATCAGGGGGAGTTGAATTTGTGAACAATGGAGAGAATCTGGCATGAGGAGAGAAGGAACTGACAGTTTTCACTTTGCACTTTGGCCTAAAAGGGAACTTGGAGCAAAGGGATGCTCTTAGCTGGTTTCTGTCTTTAGAAAACAGATGATCCCAGAATATAAAGCCACAAAAACTGTTTTCCTCAGAAGCTGGTAAGTACCTCCAGCAGTACAGTGGTAGATTGTGCTAAGCTACATGTCCATCCTGGGCAACAGAGTGTACCTGCAGTATCTAAAAGCAAAATCTTAGGGCACCATGGGTCACTACTTTTTTGTCAAGACTCAGTACAGTAAAAGTAAAATATATAGCCAACTCTGAAACTCTGTAATTTACCCAAATTAAGTCTGGGGCAATGAAAACATGTACCAAATGTCTCTCAAACTTTAGGGGAAAGGAGATGCAAGTCAGAGACGAGCATAACAGGAAAAAGAATTTCAGTAAATCACATTATCAGATAGGCTTTGTATTAGAAGTTAAGAGAAAAGTCCTGGCCCGTACACAAATGCTAAGGAAATATGGTACAGTGTGAAGAAGCAGCACTAGCTAGAATGAGTCTGCCTTTGGAGTCACAGCAGAACATTAGTAATTGAAATTAGTTTTGAGGAGTAAGGGGAAGGAAGACCCAAAGTCCAAAACAAGCTTGCTATATCCCACATCCTCCCACAGAACAGTAATAAAGGAAGGGTCAGTTGTTATTTGCTGATAAGACAGTGTGGAAGAACAGGCATAGGCTTCTTTCTACTTCTTCCTTCAGAATCATGGAAGAAAAAAAAAGAGGAAAAAAAAAACCACTTCTACCACATTCAGAAAAGAGCAGTTGTCTCACTAATGAAGCCCACGTTTTCTGTGGGCCAGTGAAAATATATGGTTTACTAAAAACCTCATTTAATGTTCCTGCCCATTTCTGTGTGGCTGAGGTACACTAGATGGTCTGATCAGCTCTGAAAAAAAGATGTGCAGCTAGCCGTCTCAAACTATAACTAGGTCAAGAAAGTCACAAGCTCTCTACTTTTGGACTGCTTTGTCCACTCTATATTTTAATCTCAGGAATATTTATTCACCTAATGTATCAAGTAGTTCTGCCAAAAATAGGTAAGTCCATGGAATACTTCAAGCATTTGACTCACTACAGGACAATCTTAATGTTGCCTGACAAATTCAGTCAACTTCATTAGAAACTTAAGGACAACAGCTCCAAATACAATTAAATACTAAAGACTTCATCATCCTCCAGAATGAGGCATCTCCCCTGAAAAGGGTATTTAAACACATTTCCCATTGCCTTTTGAAGGACAGAGGAAGGCTAAAAGCAAGAAATAGCTTGTCCAGGGCTGAAAAAAAAACCAAACACAAAAACCAAAGGGAAAACAGACAAAGAAAAGCAGGAAAGCATAAATGAGAGTCAGATCACCTATTAAGATGATAAAACAGTAAACGAGTAAACTCTAGACAATCTGTGCATGGCAGAAAAAATAAGGGGGGAAAATAAGTGAGAAGTGTATCTTTCACAAACAAAAATACTAGACTCTCCTAGTCTCTATTTTCCCCCATGCTATTGATTCACTGTATACTTAAGCACACTTACTTTGCCTGTACAACAAATAATGCACAAAGTTATTTTGTGGAGCTGCTTGAAAGACTTTTAGGAGTATTAACAGAGATTTAGGTAATCCAGTAGTGGCCATTGTACATGTCTTATGGACCCACTGAACCTTTGGAGATGAACAAGAAGGCTAGCATTAAGTGGGCACAGCTAGACCAACAGCAATCCATTAACTATGCAAATTATCATAGCCCACTGGACAAACACTACACCAGCTATTTGGATCATTCCTCTGCAGCTGGTCACAATCTATATTAACATTAATTTTAGCTGCAAAGTTACCAGATTAAAAGCCAAACAATGTTTTGTTTCAGTTTCCTCTATTTTAAGTAAATATTCCTTAACTTGAAAAAAGACACAAGTTCCATTTGCAAAACATGTTTCTTGAGTCATGAATTGTATGTTATTGCTCTAGCATTGTCTGTTTTCCATCTGCAAAATCCCAACTAGCTGGACCTCAAACAACATTGTGCTAATACACAGCAACTGCAAACCCATTTTTTAATACCCAGCCCTATGTTAAATGTGCTGTTTGTTATTTCACAATAAAAAGAAAAAAAGGATCTAGGTATACATCCCTTATTCAGAATAATATTTCAGTTCTTGTAGCTCCCTAATTCAAGCAGAAGGATGTTATGAAAAGCCGCCTTGGTAACAAGCCTAAGTTACTTAACATTCATAGAGGGTAAAAACATAGCACCATTATTGCTGGTGAAAGCTAAGGATGGGACTCGTTTATTAATAATTTCTTTAGCACCCATCGTACCGCATACACAAGCTAGACCCCACAAGCCCACTACATCTGTGTCTTCCACTTCTATCAGCTTCTCATCATACCAGTATATTTTTAAGGACAGCACCTTGTTCCCAGTGTGGCCAGTTCAAGGACATTTGGGAGCTGAGGTAGTTCACTCACATGGGAACATGCTTTGTTACCTCATATGTCAGACCGCATTCTAGTAGGTGAAACAAGGAAACACCTGAAGTATACCAGCTACAGGATGAACCTACAGGTAATTGCCTTTCAGAATTAACAAAAACTTACTTTAGAGACCTATTTGACAGAAATCCCTTCTTTTTTTTCCACTTATATTGTAGGCAAATGTTTTCTCTTATCTACACAGAAACCTTGATCTGATGCAGTAACATCTTCTAGAGAGGTTAACAGATTTAACAGGCTTGTTAATGTAGCTAAGAAAAGTGAAGGTGGTAATTTTGGCTCACATTGAAACACATTTTTCCACTTCAGTAATCACGTTTTTATTGCAGGAGATCATTGCTGCAGGCCCTATGCAAACAGAGCAAAGATGATGTCTGTCCAACATAGAGAAAACACCCAATTATCACGCAGTTGATTTTTCTGCAGGGTTAAACAAGCACAAGAAAAAGCAGTTGCCACGTAAAGCACCTTCTAGTCTTCCCCCACATTACTACTGTCCCAGAAAGCAGAATATACTTTAAACATTTTAGTGTGATTTGCTGAGATATAAGATCACATTAAAAGTACATTATAAACGATAATTAGAATTCTAGTGTGCCCTCATGTTCTGCAGGTTTAATACTATTACTTAAGAAGGTCAGCATAAAATGAAGGTCCTGACACAATTCCAGTTGTCTAGATAAAGTAATCCCTAGCCAGATATTTAATAAAGAACTACATCTGAACACATAAGTGTTACAGCTTCTTAGAGCTGCAAGTGGCCTTTGAAGTATTTTGACATTTAAAAAATAAAAATCAAAACAAAAGGTTTTCTACGATTATTTAGAACTTTGAAAACTTCAAGAGCATTCTAGTGCAGTTACTAGAGTGAAACAGAAGATCCTGGAAGACAAATACATTTCCTGTAGTTTCACCCCATATCTCCAACCCCTTCGAACAAGCCAGCTTACCAACATAAGACTTGTTTATAAATATTTTAGTAGTGTCTCCCACTGTTCTCATGTGTGGGACCACAATCAGTTGTTACAACCCCAGGTGTTATGCACCAAGATCTAATCACCTTGTATTCCCTCTGCTATGAAGTAACATCACTCTGCTCTTCTGTGGAGCGTGCTGTCATTTGTCCATTGTGTCTTCATCGCCAGAATATGACCTTGGTAGTTAGTCTGCAATACAGAAGCCTTCTGTTAGCCAGTATACATTCATGAACACAATAGCTAACTCATTAATACAGGAAGACAGAAAAAGCTATCATGAAAGTAGATTCTAGACGAGTGAAACTTAATATTAAATACATGGATAGCCACTGACAATGGAAAGACTGCAAATGCTCCGAGAAGTATTTTGATTATACCATGACTGTCTTTTAGGGCACCAGAGAATCCATCTAAGACAATTTCTTAGGAAACCTTGCTTCATTAGTTCTGGTACTCGTAATTTCCTGATCTTCCTCACATTACATTTCCAACAAGGCCAAGCACATACCATAAAGGGGCAGACTTACTAAAACATGCTGCAGTTTCCATCTCACCCAAAGCACACAGCCACAGAGTACCAGGAGAAGAGCAAATGACCCACGAAATGCCCTCTCAGTTTAATGGGAATCCAAAAAAATCTCCTTCTGAGCCCAGCTCTACCCAGCCACCTAAGTCATCACTGAAATACTGCCTGGGAGACCGGCTTAATCTGGCAAGTCATGCCAACTGCGCAGTGCTGCAGAAAGGTCAGAGAACATACACAGGTTTTGCAGCAGCTGTTCTACTTGCTGTATTTTAGGGTGGTCTGAGAAAAAGATTTCCCTTCTCCTAAAAGATCATCCCAGTTTCAGCGTTTGATACATGTAAGCCCGAGTCTGTATAACTTCTATGTATACATTTTAGCATAACAGGTATAGACAGTGCTTTAAAACAAGATTTGAAATCCTGTAGGTCTTCTCTAGCAGACAAAACTACTAGATATAGCCATTATAACGACTCATTAAATGGGTTTTTGTTCACTAGAAGATTATCCCTCTTCTATGAAAGTAATTACACTCTATTCACTCGAAATCATGCCACAGAATTATTGACAGAGGCATGGACCTAGACTAGTAGAGGCTGTAAACCTTAAGCTGAAACGAAACCAAAGTTTTAATTTTTCTCCATTGCTTTTCTGCTACTTGTACAAAAATTCTCCTTAGGGGAAGGACATAATCTGCATATTAGAAAATTGTTATATTTATTTAAATGTCAAACTACTAATGAGAAATACTAAAGTTGAAAGCACACATTTTGCTGAGAATCAGGTGGGGGGAGAGGAAGGAAGTCCCCTGCTGTGCACCTGCTACAGTACTCCAAAAAGAAGGGATTAAACACATAAAAAAAAACCCTCAATTTCCATTACCATTAGTATTTTTGAAAACATCCAAAGCCAGGGGGAATTAGCCCTGCAAAAACACTAGAAAAGGCTCTCAGGTCAGTAACCTCCGAGCCTTGCTAGGTATTCGCTGAGGGTGGTAGAAGTAGAAAGTGAGAGAAAAGCAACACCCTCAGCCTTCTGAAATCTGAAAAGTGCACAGGCCTCAGAGTCTTACAGAAAGGAAGCTGAAGTGACTTATAGTTTAATTTTATTTGCTATAGCTTAGAGTAAATAAAAGTCATTCTTCATCCTCTTCAAAGGCTTCCAGGAAAATAATAATAAAAAAAAAAAATTAAGAAGAGTGCTTTTGTTTTAACACACATCCTTAACTATACCAGGTTGAGAAGTTTTTGTTCAAGAAGAGAAAGACCTTTTCAACAAAGACCAAGTTACTTCTTCATACGCATCCTGCGGGTCCCCTGAATATTAACTTCACAGCAACAGTTATAGGGCAAGTGACTTTGCCCATGTCGGTGAAGATCTCAGCTTTCAGGGACAGCAGACAGCCTGGACTCACAGCCCCAGAACGCAGGCACCTCAGTCTTTGCCTTCAGTCCTCTCCCTACCCAGGTTCCTCACAGACTGAGCCCCTCTCCTCAGGCTACAATTTCCCCTCAACGAAAGGAACAAACCACAAAGAAACAGCCTGCTAAAATTCACACCAAAACAGCTCACACCACCTACCTTTGGTCAAGGCTGCCTCTCCCTGCAACCTTCCCACTCCTGGCAGCACCCACCCACCCCCTCACGCTGGCCCCTTATGCTGCTCCCCATGTTCTCCGCCCTCCCAAGGCACCACCTCAGCCCTCGTTCCTCTTCCCCAGCCGCAGCTGTGGAGCTACCACAGCTGCAGTCAGCAGCTCACCTCATGTTAACCTTCATTTTGGATGTTGACTTTGAAAAACAGTTTTCAGGAAAATTTTACCTCAGGTCAAGCTTTGGGGCTTACGAATGACAGCTTGCGACAGCAGCTGGCCAGCCTAACTGCAGAGCAAGCGTTGCAGGAGCACATCTCTACCCCAGCCAGCAGACAGGCTGCGATCCCATCAGCACAGTGAGCCTCCCTCAGGTAATCTGTGCGGGGTCCTGCACTTGGGTCACAACAAGCCCATGCAACACTGCAGGTGTGGGGAGGAGTGCCTAGAAAGCTGCCCAGTGGAAAAAGGTATTGGGGCGCTGGTTGACAGACGGCTGAACATGAACAAGCAGTGTGCCCAGGTGGCCGAGAATGCCAACGGCATCCTGGCTTGGATCAGGAATAGCGTGGCCAGCAGGAGTACGGAGGTGATCGTGCCCCTGTACTCAGCACTGGTGAGGCCGCA
>Ga0181612_175713_pt1 | contig 22660 bp, 20 predicted proteins | sample HoacroProtozoa21_FD_119630 | JGI IMG/M metagenome (GOLD analysis project Ga0181612, IMG submission 119630) | Hoatzin crop microbial communities from Cojedes, Venezuel. Combined Assembly of Gp0051906, Gp0051904, Gp0051908
AGCGCCGACGAAGCGCTCCGCCAAATCGACGAGAAACAGTATGCCGCCCCGTTCGCCATGAGCGGCAAGCGCGTGGTGAAGGTGGGCATCAGCTTCGACTCCAAGACCCGCGGCATCAGGGAATGGAAGGCCGCCGAGTGAGTGGGATGTTTTTCGCTGCGATGACGAAAGCCATGAAGACCACCGGACAAGAGAGGCGTAAACACCAACTCACGATGAGAAAACTGTTGCTGATGGTGGCGCTGATGGGCCACTTGGCATTGATGGGGCAAGTGAAACCGCGCATCCTGGTGAGCACCGACATTGGCGGCACCGACCCCGACGACAATCAGTCGATGATACACTTGTTGATGTATGCCAACGAGTTTGACATCGAAGGGCTGGTGTCTTCGCCCTCGTTTGGGGCGGGGAGCGCAGCCGAAATCGTGAGAATGATCGACCTCTATGGGCGCGACCGGAAACAGTTGGCGGCGCACACCGATGGCTATCCCACTGTGGCGCAGCTGAAGGCTGTGGTGAAACAAGGGCGCCGCGGACCGGCCCCGCTGCAGGGATTTGCAGCACCGACGGAGGGTTCCGAGTGGATAGTGAAGTGCGCGCGGCGGTCCGACGAGCGGCCGCTGTGGGTGCTGGTGTGGGGCGCGCTCGAAGACGTGGCACAAGCGCTGCACGATGCGCCCGACATTGCGCCGCGCTTGCGGGTGTATTGGATTGGCGGGCCCAACAAGAAGTGGGGCGCCAACGCCTATCGCTACGTGGCGGAGCATTTCCCCCACCTGTGGATGATAGAGAACAATGCCACCTATCGCGGATTCATCGGCAATGGCAAAGACCCGTCTCATCATCAGGCGGCCTATTGGCGCGACGTGATGAAGGGCCACGGCGCTATGGGCGATGATTTCAAACACTACTACAACGGCATTGTGAAAATGGGAGACACGCCCTCGCTGCTCTATCTGATGGGCAACGACGAGCGCCACCTTGCGGTCCGCGGCGGCCGGCGCTTCGACATCAACGACCCCACAGACGATCACTGGGGCGGGCGATTCGAACCGATGAGGCAGTCGCCGTGCTATGTGATTACGGGGCCGCTCACGGAGCGCGACACGGTGCCCGTGTATAGTCTGCTGGAGTGGCGCCTGAAGGGACCGCTGCAAAACGATGCCGATTTTCCGCGCGACAGCGTGTGTTTCACCCTGCACATCGACCGGCAAGACTGGGGCGGATGCTACGAGGGGCACGGCATCTATGTGGTGAGATATGCGCCGAAGGCTCCCGCCACGCTCCACTATGCGATAACGTCGCCGCTGGCAGGATTTCCCGTTCATGCGGGCACGCTGACCGTTGGCCGCGAATGGCCCGCCGTGGGCACCTATTCTGCCACGAGCCCCACCATCACGGCGCGCCCCATGGCCGTGGGCCCCACCTGGTGGACCGACTGCCGCGACACCATGCCCGCGGCCGATGGTGATCAGACGGGCAGCCACCAGCCCACCCTTGCGCAATGGCAAGGCGCCACCACCACGGCCTGCTGGCGCAACGAGATACTCGACGACTGGGCCGAGCGCTTCGCATGGCTCGGCAACGAAACAACGAAATAGACTTGTCATGTTGAGACTTTTGCAAGCGGTGAGCCGCGCGCTCGCCACCCACACCTCCACGTTTGTCATTGCCGTGGCGGTGGTGGCCTTTCTCGTGCCCGATGTCACGGCGTGGGTGAAAGGCACCACACAGACGGCCATTCTGGGATTTATCATGCTCACGATGGGCCTCACGCTCACCGTGGAAGACTTCCGCATCTTGCTGCGGAGGCCGTTTGACATCTTCATCGGCGCGTGCGCACAATATCTGATTATGCCGCTCGTGGCCTTCACGCTGGTTCATGTGTTTCGGCTCGACCACCAGTTGGCCCTCGGCATACTGCTGGTGGGCTGCTGTCCGGGCGGCGTGTCGAGCAACATCATGTCTTATCTGTGTCGCGGCGATGTGCCGTTTTCGGTGGGCATGACGTGTGCCTCCACGCTGTTGGCGCCGCTGATGACGCCTCTACTGATGGAGCTCACGGCCGGCGAGATGGTGGAAATAAATGCCGTGGGGATGTTTGTCAACATTCTCATCGTCACCGTTTTGCCCATCGCCATCGGCTGCACCATCAACTATTATGGCTCGCGCAACCGCCACTTCGCCGCCGTGCAAAGTTTGATGCCGGGCTGCAGTGTGATGGGACTGGCGTGCATCGTGGGCGGCGTGATCAGTGCCGTGCGCGACCAGCTCATCGTGAACGGCTGGGCCCTGTTTGCGTGGATGTTCTTCGTGGTGTTCTGCCACAACTCGCTGGGCTATCTGCTGGGCTATGCCACGGGCCGCATCTTTGGTTTCAACACCGCCAAGCGGCGCACCATCAGCATAGAGGTGGGCATGCAGAACGCCGGCCTCGCCACCAACCTTGCCTCCAACTTCTTCATGGCCGCCAACCCGCTCTCGGTGGTGCCCTGCGCCATCAGTTGCGCGTGGCACTCCATATCGGGCACGCTGCTGGCAGGATTTTTCCGTTCGTGGGACGACAGCCATGCAAAAAGCGCCCGCCAATGATGCTTATTCGCTAAAAAGCCTTACCTTTGCAGCACCGCTAAACTGAAAAAGCATGATTCTCGACAAAGCACTCACCGCCCTGGGCCGCTACATCCTGTTGATGGGGCGCACGTTTTCGCGCCCCGAGCGACTGCGCATGTTTTGGAAGCAGTATGTGAAAGAGATGTCGCAGCTGGGCGTGGATTCCATCGGCATAGTGCTGCTCATTTCCTTCTTCATTGGCGCCGTGATATGCATTCAGATGAAGCTCAACATCCAGAGCCCGTGGATGCCGCGGTGGGTGAGCGGCTACACCACGCGCGAGATTATGCTGCTGGAATTCTCGTCGAGCATCATGTGCTTGATACTGTCGGGCAAAGTGGGTTCCAACATCGCTTCGGAGCTGGGCACCATGCGCGTCACTCAACAGATAGACGCCTTGGAGATCATGGGCGTCAACTCGGCATCCTATCTCATTCTTCCCAAGATCGCCGGGCTCGTCACGATGATGCCGTTTCTGGTGATCTTCTCTTCGGCCATGGGCATCATGGGCGCCTATGCCACCGCCTATGTGGGCCACGTGTTGTCGCCCGACGACCTCACCCTCGGCCTCCAGCATTCGTTCAACCAATGGTTTGTGTGGATGAGCATCATCAAGAGCCTCGTCTTCGCCTTCATCATTGCCAGCGTGTCTTCCTACTTTGGCTACACTGTGGAGGGGGGCTCCGTGGAAGTGGGCAAGGCTTCCACCACCGCCGTGGTCAACAGCAGCGTCCTCATTCTGTGTTCCGACGTGTTCTTAACCCAGCTCCTGTCATGATAGAAATAAGCCATCTCTATAAGTCGTTCGACGACAAAGAAGTGCTTCGCAACATCAACGCGCGCTTCGACAACGGCAAAACCAATCTCATCATCGGCCAGAGCGGCAGCGGCAAAACAGTGCTGATGAAAAACATTGTGGGGCTCCTCGAGCCCACCTCTGGCGAAATACGCTACGACGGGCGCGACTTTGTGGCCATGTCGAAGCACGACAAGGTGATGCTCCGCCGCGAAATGGGCATGATTTTCCAGAGCGCAGCCTTGTTCGACTCCATGTCGGTGCTCGAAAATGTGATGTTCCCCCTCGACATGTTCTCCAATATGACGCTCCGAGAGCGCACCCGCCGCGCCCAAGAATGCCTAGATCGCGTCAACCTCGTGGAGGCCCAGCAAAAGTTTCCTGGCGAGATTTCGGGCGGCATGCAAAAGCGCGTGGCCATCGCCCGCGCCATCGCGCTCAACCCCAAATACCTGTTTTGCGACGAGCCCAACTCGGGCCTCGATCCCAAAACCTCTCTTGTGATCGACGATCTCCTCCACTCTATCACGCAAGAATACAACACCACGACCGTCATCAACACGCACGACATGAACTCTGTGATGGGCATTGGCGAAAACATTCTCTTCATCTACAAAGGCGAGGCCGCGTGGAATGGCAACAAAGACCAGATAATGGACTCCACCAACGAGCGGCTCAACGACTTCATCTTCGCCTCCGATCTCTTCAAAAAGGTGCGCGATGAAGAGATGCGCGAAAAGACGGCGCAGCACTGATTTGCCGCCTGCGCTCCGCCGCTCCGCCCTCCGTGCCACGAGAAAATGCGGCCCCTTGACACCCCGTCACCACAAAGCGTTGGTGGCGGGCATTGTTTTTATGGCTTGTCAAGACGGGAGATGAAGGTGGCGGGCACGGCGCCGTGGTCCGCAGGGGGGCGCAATGATGACGGCGGGGTGGGGTCAGAGCCAAAGCACAGCCTCGTTGCCTTGGCAGAAAAGCAGGTCGAGCACCGACAGATTGGGGCAGAATCCTTGTTCCTGGGCATACACCTGATAATAGGGGCGCGGCACAAAGAGGGGGTCGGCGGGCGCATGCTTGGGGCGTATCACGGCGCGCAGGTCGAGCACATCGGGCGTGGCGTGGGTGGCAGGGCCTTGCTCTTCGGGCGGTACATAGCGGGTGGTGGTGTGGAGGGTGGGGCAGATGTCGAGCAGCCGGCAGATACATTCCACGATGTCCATGTTGAAATCGAAGAGAAAGGTCCATTGGCGCTCAAAGAAAGGCCGCAGGTCGTCGGCATAATATTCGAAGAAGGGGCTTTCGCCATAGGCCGTGGCGAGAGCGTTCCAGTGCTCGGTGCGCCATTTGCCGTGGTTGCTGATGCGCACGTCGCGCATGGCGGTGTGGCTGAGCCGGTCGCCAAGAGGGGCTTCCACGGGAACGGTGAGCGCCAGCGGCCCCTGAGGCGATGCGATGACGCAGCGGTTGCGAAACGTTTGTTTCACGAAGTGCTCGTGGCCATCCACCCACGCCTGCCCGCTCCGATTCAGGTGGACAAACCATTGCACGGGAGGGAAATAGGCCGCAGAGAGCAATGGCACGGCGGGCACAGGGCCGTGCGCGGGCAACACATCGCTCACGGTTTTCACTTGATGTTGTCCACCTTTTCGAAGATGCGGCTCCAGCGCACACCCTTGAGGCCCGAGCGGTCGGGGTCGGAGCTCCACCAGATGAAGATGGGCTTGCCCACGATGTGGTCTTCGGGCACGAAGCCCCAGTAGCGCGAATCGGCCGAGTTGTGGCGATTGTCGCCCATCATCCAATAGTAGTCCATCTTGAAGGTGTAGCTCGTAGTCTCTTGCCCGTTGATGAAGATTTTGCCGTCTTTCACTTGCAAATCGTTGTCTTCATACACGTGTATAGGGCGTTCGTAGATGGCAATATTGTCGAGCGAGAGCTGCACGGTGGCCCCTTTCTTGGGTATCCACACGGGCCCGTAGTTGTCGCGGGTCCAGCCCGTGTTGGCGTTGAGTGGGTACACTTCGCCCGTGTATTGGTTGGTGTTGAGCTGCACGCTCTCCACGAGGTCTTTGCGTTCCAGCAGCGCCGACACGGCGCGCTTGGTGAGCGGCATCCATCCTTCGGTGTTGAGCTTTTTCAAATCTTCTCTCGAGATGTTGAGCTCGCGCAGCATTTCGTCGGGCATTTCGCTCTTCAGCTTCACGAAGTATGAGTATTGCACGTTGTCGGGCTCCTTGTTGGGCTTTCCGTCGAGATAGACGATGCGGTCGCGTATCGCCAGCGTCTGCCCCGGCAGCCCCACGCAGCGCTTCACATAGTTCTCGCGGCGGTCGGTGGGTCTGTGGTCGATGGCGCCAAATTCTGCCTGATTTTGCAGGATATACTGGCGCCCCAGATTATAGATGTTGGCATAATAGTCCCACTTCTGCTGGGGCGACAGCGAGTCGGGTGGCGTGGGGCTCTCTGCGATTTGCCCGCCCAGGGAGTAGCACATCAAGTAGTAGTCGGCCGCTTCGTATTGGGGAGCGGTGCAAATGGTGTCGCCCGCGGGGAAGTTGAACACCACAATGTCGTTGAGTTTCACCTTGCCCAGGCCTTTCACGCGCCGGTATTTCCATTGCGGCCACTCGATATACGACTTGCATTGCACCAGGGGCATCGTGTGCTGCGTGAGCGGCATGGTGAGCGGCGTTTGCGGAATGCGCGGCCCATACGACACTTTCGACACAAACAGATAGTCGCCCGTGAGGAGCGATTTCTCCAGCGATGGCGACGGTATCACGTAGTTTTGGAAAAAGAAAAGATTGATGAAATACACCGCCACCAATGCAAACACCAGCGCATCCACCCACGACATGATGAAGCGCACGGGGCCCTCGGCGTCTTTCCACCAGCCCCAGTTGATCTTTTTCGTGATGTAATTGTCGAAGATGAACGGCAGCACCAGCAGCCCCCACCAGCTTTTCACCCAGTAGAGAAACGCGAGATAGAGCGCTGCAACCACCAGAAATTTGGCCCATTGCGCCTTCGGATTGAGTTGTTTCTTCTTCTTGTCGATCATAATGTCCAACGGTGTGATGTGCCGCGCGCGGTGCCCGTCGTTTCGCAGCACGGCCTGCAGGCATCATCTCCCTGCCGCCGGCCCGACGCGCCGCCCTCGGCACGCTCCTTAAAATTTAAACATGTCTGAAATCGTGAGCAGCCCCGAATGATTCGCCGTGTATTCGGCCGCGAGCACAGCTCCCAGGGCAAAGCCCTTGCGCGAGTGTGCATCGTGAGTGATCGTGATGCAGTCGGCCTCCGAGTCGTAGCGCACGGTGTGGATGCCGGCCACCTCTCCGCGTCGCAGCGAGTCGATGCGCAGCGTGGCCGCGTCGTAGGGCTTGTTCTCCTCGCCCTTCACCCACGCCGTCTTCCGGTCCAGCTCTCCGATGATGCCCTCGGCGAGCGAGATGGCCGTGCCGCTGGGCGCGTCGATCTTGTGCACGTGGTGGGTCTCCTCCATATGCACGTCATACTGCGGGAAATCGTTCATAATGCGAGCCAAATAGTTGCTGGCAGCCGTAAACACGGCCACGCCCACCGAGAAGTTGGACGCCCAAAACAGCGTCTTCCCCTCTTGCTCGCAGGCCCGCCGCACGTCGGCCTCGTGGTCGGCCTTCCAGCCCGTGGAGCCCGACACCACCTTCACGCCCCGCTTCCACGCCCGCACAAAGTTGCCATAGGCAGCCTGCGGCGCCGTGAATTCTATCGCCACGTCGGCCGAAGCAAACGCATCGCTCTCAAACTCGTCCGTGTTGTCCACATCGATGATGCTCACAATCTCGTGGCCCCGCTCCAGGGCAATCTGCTCAATCATCTTGCCCATCTTGCCGTAGCCTATCAGTGCTATCTTCATAATCTCTTGATGTTAACGATTTTCGTCACTATACATAAAACGCTGCAAAAGTACACCAAAAAGGCCAAACCCCCAAACCTCCCGCCCGCATTTAATCGTTTTTAGCGCTTCGGCCGCCGCAACACACACCCCATCCCGCCGCCGTCGCCCGCCGTGCCCCGCCGCATATTCTCTCATGCCCGCCGCTTGCGTCCGATGTGTCTCGCCGCCGTGCCCCCTGCGCATGGTGTATTCTTCAGTCGTTGATGTCACTCTCACACCCTCAAATTGTTCTTTTTGTAACCTCCCGAAGTGGCTCAAAAAGGGCCTCGGCGGTCACCAACTTGTCTTTGGGTGCGAAAATGGCCCATTTTGAGCCGCTTCCTGCAAATGCTTGAACAGTAGCCTTTTACAGCAAAACCAATGGGCGCTGATTTTCAGGGCCTTAGCCTTCCGTTTTCATTCCATTGGTTTTGGAGGCGCTATCCATTGGTTTTGCATCGCGCCGTCAATGGTTTCGGTGTTGCTATCCATTGGATAGCGCGTCCGATTCTAAGGGATAGCGCGACCAAAACCAGTGGATAGCGAAGCGAAGACTGCGGGATGCGAAATTCAAAGGCGAGATTCTTGCAAAAATAGGACGCCGAAATGGCGACGGAAGTGTTCTGGATTTCCTTTTTAACATCTAGTTTGAAGAAAAATCCGTACAGTGCAAAGCGGCGGATTGGGCACGGATTGTTCTATTTTTCGGTTGCGGTTTCGGCCGCGGATTTCACCGATTTTGCCAACGGGCAGGGCCATGGGTACAAACGGGCGGCGGGAGCGTCTTATGAATACCACGCCGGCGGGCCCGCTCTGCGTTGCGGGCGTGGGCTGCAGCGATCATTTATCCGGAAGATTGATATGATATACAACGAATTGGGAAAAACGGGGATGCGCCTGAGCAATCTGGGCTTCGGCGCGTCGTCGCTGGGTGGCGTGTTTCACGACATCCGCGAGGCCGAGGGCATCCGTGCGGTGCATGTGGCCGTGGAAAACGGCATCAATTTCATCGATGTGTCGCCTTATTACGGTTATCTGAAGGCGGAACAGGTGCTCGGCAAGGCCCTGCGCGACATCCCGCGCGGGCAGTATTATCTCTCCACAAAGGTGGGGCGCTATGGCAAGGACGGCCACAATCACTGGGACTATTCGGGCCGGCGGGCCAAAGAGAGCGTGTATGAGAGTATGGAACGGCTGGGCGTGGACTACATCGACATTATCAACGTGCACGATGTGGAGTTTGCCGACCTTCATCAGGTGGTGGGCGAGACGCTGCCGGCCCTTGTGGAGCTGCGCGAAGAGGGCGTGGTGCGCCATGTGGGCATCACCGACCTGCAGCCCGAAAACCTGAAGTGGGTGATCGAGCATGCGGCGCCGGGCACAGTGGAGAGCGTGTTGTCGTTTTGCCACTACTGCCTGAACGACGAGCTGCTCACGGAGTATCTCGACTTCTTCGAGGCCAACGGCGTGGGCGTGATCAACGCATCGCCGTTTTCCATGGGACTGCTCTCGCAGCGCGGCGCTCCCGACTGGCATCCCGCTCCGCAGTCGCTGAAGGATGCTTGCCGAAAGGCAGCCGAGTATTGCGCTGCCCACGACTATCCCATTGAGAAGCTGGCTCTGCAATACAGCACGGCGCTCAACCCGCGCATCGCCACCACCCTGTTTTCGTCGGCCAACCCGCAAAACGTGTTGAAAAACATTGAATATGTCAACGCCCCTTACGATGCAGCGCTGGCCCAGGCAGTGCAGGAGATCATCGGCGACCAGATGCGCGTGCGCTGGAAAAACACATAAAGCCACCCGAGCATGAGGATCATCGACGCGCACAGCCATCTCTGGCTGAAGCAAGACACGGAGTGGGACGGCCGCCCGATAACCACCTGCGAGGGCAACGGCTCGCGCAGCAACTTCCTGGGCGAGGAGGTGCAGATGCTGCCGCCGTTCATGATCGACGGTCGCAACACGGCCGAAGTGTTTCTTTCCAACATGGATTACGCCCAAGTGTCGGCGGCCGTGGTGACGCAGGAGTATATCGACGGCCTGCAAAACGACTATCTGGAGCAGGTGGCACAGCGCTGGCCCCATCGATTCTTCGTGTGCGGCATGTGCAACCACTTTGCCCCAGGCTATCTGGAGCAGGCTCGGGCACTCATCCGCAGAGGGTTTCGCGCCATCAAGATTCCCGCCCACCGGCTGCTGCTCCACGACCGGCGCATCCGCCTCACAGAAGACGAGATGATGCAGATGTTCAAACTGATGGAAGACCGCGGCGTGATATTCAGTGTGGATCTGGCCGACGGCGACACGCAGACCGCCGAGATGCAAGAGGTGATTGCCGAATGTCCGCGCCTGAAGATAGCCATCGGCCACTTTGGCATGCCCACCACGCCCGGCTGGCACGAGCAGATCAAGCTGGCCCGCCACGACAATGTGCGCATCGAGAGCGGCGGCATCACGTGGCTGTTCAACAGCGAATACTATCCCTTTGCGGGGGCCATACGAGCCATGCGCGAGGCCGCCGACATCGCCGGATGGGAAAAACTGATGTGGGGATCCGACTATCCGCGCACCATCACCGCCATCACCTACAAGATGAGCTACGACTTTGTGCTGAAATCCACAGAGCTCTCCGACCGCGAGAAGACCCTCTTCCTGGGCGAAAACGCCCGACTGTTCTACGGATTTGAGCAGCTCATCGACCTGCCGTATGTGAAAAACATGTCGGAATGACAACACCCCACGAAGCGTCGCGCGCCAGCCACGCGGCCCGTCGTCAACGAAACACAACACACAAAACACGATAGAATGAAAGCAGTGCAAATCACCGGTCTCCAAGAGATGGCCGTAACAGAACTGGAGCGCCCAGTGCCGTCGGACGGCGAAGTGCTCCTCAAAATGAACTACGTGGGCTTCTGCGGCTCCGACCTCAGCACGTTTTTGGGCAAAAATCCCATGGTGAAGATGCCCGTGATACCCGGCCACGAGGTGAGCGCCACCATAGCAGCCGTGGGCCCGGGCGTGCCCTCCACGCTGCAGCCCGGCATGCTCGTCACCGTGGACCCCTATAGCAACTGCGGCAAATGCGCCGCCTGCCGCCGCGAGCGCGCCAACGCCTGCGAGCACAACGAGACACTGGGCGTGCAGCGCAACGGCGCCATGCGCACATATTTCGTGATGCCGTGGCACAAAATCATCAACGCCGAAGGCCTCACGCCCCGCGAAGTGGCCCTCATAGAGCCCATGAGCGTGGGCTTCCACGCCGTGAATCGCGCCGAAGTGACCGACAGCGACACCGTGGTGGTGATAGGCTGCGGCATGATAGGCATGGGCGCCATCGTGAGAGCCTCCATGCGCGGCGCCACCGTGGTGGCCACCGATCTCGACGACGAGAAGCTGGCGCTGGCCCAACAGATGGGCGCCACCCACGTGGTGAACACGGCCCAAGAAGACCTCCACCAGCGACTCAGCGACATCACGGCAGGGCTGGGCGCCGACGTGGTGATAGAGGCTGTGGGCTCGCCGTTCACGCAAAACCAAGCTATCGCCGAGGTGGGATTCACCGGCCGCGTGGTGTTCATCGGTTACGCCAAGGCAGAAACGGCCTTCACCACCAAGCTCTTTGTGCAGAAAGAGCTCGACATCCGCGGTTCGCGCAACGCCAAACCGGCCGACTTCCGCGCCGTGATACACTATATGCACCACCATCCCGACTATCCCAAAGAGCGGCTCATCTCGGCCGTGGCGAAGCCCGACGGGGCCTTCGACGCCATGAAGCGGTGGGCCGAGGCGCCGGCCAAGGTGTTCCGCATACTGGTGGACTTCACGGAAGAATAGGGTCCGCGCTGCCGACAGGAGTCAAAAATCCGCGATTTCATCGGCATTTTTGCCCATCATCGGCACCGATGCTCGCAAAAAAGCGCGGCGGACGTCACCCCATAGTGTGGTGATGTCCGCCGCGCTGGTTGTGGGGCGGCGCGATGCCCCTCAAGGAAACAGCCTTCCCGCGCCGCCGCCCTATCGTTGCAGGGCGAGGCCGTAGTCGGTGCTGATGTAGTTGTCGAGACTCTTGCAACACTCGGCGCTAAACTGCATGCCGCAGGCCACCAGCTCGTCCCACTGCGCCTCGCTGAGGCCGCGGTCGATGGTGTCGCGCGTGATGCCGTGGCGCATCATGCCATAGATGAGCCCCGCATTGAAGTTGTCGCCGGCGCCGATGGTGCTCACCACCTGCGCGGGCGGTGCCACGGCATACTGCTTGCGCAGACCTCCCTCGGCCCTGAGTTCCACGGGTTGCGCCCCGCGCGTGTAGATAAACTTCTTGCAATAGAACGATATTTCGGCATCGTACACCTTGTCGGCCTCCGTCAAACCATAGAGCACGCGGAAGTCTTCTTGCGAGCCGCGAACGATATCGGCGAGCTCCAGATTCTCTAACACGTTAGAAGTGAGCTTCACCACCTCGTTGCGGTGAGTGGGGCGGAAGTTCACATCGTAGTAGATGATGGCGCCACACTGCCGCGCGTGGTCGAGAAAACCCTTCACCTGCGGGCGAATCACCGGATTGACGGCATAGTAAGACCCGAAGAGCACGATGTCGTCGGGCCCCACCTCGGGCAGCACAAAGTCGAGCCGGTCGTTGGGATGGTCTTTGTAGAACAGGTATTCGGCGTCGTTGTTGTCGTCGAGAAATGCCAGCGAGAGCGGCGATTTGGAGTTGTCGAACACATTGATATGCTTGGCGCTCACGCCGTTGTCTTCCAGAAACGAGCGTATCATCTCGCCCACGCGGTCGTTGCCGGTCTCGCCGATGAATTGCGCCGGCACTCCCGCGCGCCCCAAAGAAATCATGGCGTTGTAGGTGCTGCCGCCGGGCACGGCACCGATGGGCTTGTTGTGGCGAAAGATGATGTCGAGCACCGTTTCGCCTATTCCAATGACTTTTCTCATAGAGGATAATGATTTTCGGAGGGCAAAGGTACGAAGAAACCGACAAAAATCGCTACCTTTGTCCCCGATTTTTACGCAAAAAGCGTGGCCCCGCCGCCCGCCATAGGCTGCAAGGGCGCCACGCTGCCATCTCACCGCCATGTATAACACCCACACCCTGCCCAACGGACTGCGCATCATCCACCTGCCCACGCAGTCGCCCGTAGCCTATTGCGGCTATGCCTTGGCGGCGGGCACCCGCCACGAGGCTGCCGGCGAAGAGGGGCTGGCCCACTTTGTGGAGCACGCCACCTTCAAGGGCACCCGTCGCCGCCGCGCCACCGGCATATCGGCCGCGCTGGAGCGCGTGGGCGGCGATCTCAACGCCTTCACGCAGAAGGAGACCACCACCTATCATGCCGCCGTGCTGCGCGAGCATCTTCCGCGGGCGGTGGACCTGCTCACCGACATTGTCTTCCACAGTGTTTATCCCGCAGACGAGCTCGAGCGGGAGAAGGAGGTGGTGTGCGAAGAGATAGAGAGTTACAACGATTCGCCGGCAGAACTGATTTTCGACGACTTTGAAAATCGCTTGTTTACCGGCCACCCTTTGGGCCACAGCATACTGGGGAGCGTGGAGAGCGTGCGCCGTTTCACGGCCGATGATGCCTGCCGCTTTGCGCGCCGCCACTACCGGCCAGACAACGCGGTGTTCTTCGTGTCGGGCGACGTGAGCTTCGCGCGACTGGTGAAAATGCTGGAACGGCAGTTTGAAAACAGTGGCAAACCGTCAGAAATCCACGATTTCATCGAGAAAACGGCGCCGTCGCTGCTGCCGCCCGTGACCACGGAGCCCATCGTGGTGGAGCGCGGCACGCATCAGGCCCACGTGATGACGGGCTGCCGTGCCTATGATGTGCACCACGAGTTGCGCCTGCCGCTCTATCTGCTCAACAATGTGCTGGGCGGGCCGGGCATGAGTTCGCGCCTCAATGTGGCCCTGCGCGAGCGGCGCGGACTGGTATATACGGTGGACTCCACCATGGTGAGCTATGGCGATGCGGGCCTGTGGGCCATCTATTTCGGCTGTGATGCGAAAGACGTGAACCGCTGCCTGAGGCTGGTGCGCACGGAGCTCGACCGCCTGGCCGACGCCCCGCTGTCGCCGCAACGCCTGCGCGCTGCCAAGCAGCAACTCAAGGGGCAGATAGGCGTGGCCTGCGACAATCGCGAACAATATGCGCTGGATTTTGGTCGCGGGTGCCTTCATCACAGCACCGAAAACAGCATGGAGGAATTGTGCCAAAAGATTGACGCCATCACCGCCGAACAAGTGCTCCATGTGGCCCGCTCGCTGATGGCGCCCGAGCGGCTCACCACCCTTATTTACAGATAGCAATCTTTTCCATCAGCTCGTCGAGCGTTTCGGCTACGTCGATGCGCCGGTGATAGTCGCCGCGCATCATGCCGCGCGCCTGCAGGTCGTCGAGACAAGCGATGAGCGAACGCCAGAATCCGTCCACATCGTAGAGCACCACGCGCTTGTTGTGATAGCCTATGGTGCCCGCCGCCGCCACGGTGAACACCTCGTCGAGCGTGCCAATGCCGCCCGGCAGCGCCACCATGACGTCGCTTTTGGCCAAGAGCAGGTCTTTGCGATCGGAGAGTGTGTCGCAGTGGATGGCCACATCCACATGGTCGCTGCGCCGCCCGCCGCGCTCCACCATGGAGGGGATGACGCCGATGGTGAGCCCTCCGGCCTGCTTCACGGCGCGCGCCACGCACTCCATGAGGCCGCTATTGCATCCGCCAAACACTAGTGTGTGGCCTTCGGCGCCCAGGCGGAGGCCCAGCTGCTGGGTGGCTTCAAAGTATTGAGGCGCTATGTCGTTGTTGGCGCTACAAAAGATTCCGATGTTCATGCTCAATATATATATGTATGGGGGTGGGGAGGATGCTGGGCCTTGTCAGCGGCGGCGTGCCGCCTTTTTGCCCTGCGGGAAGAGGTAATAGAGCAGCCAGAAGAGGGCCGTGCCGCTCACCAGTCCGGCGAGGGCGTCGATGGCGTAGTGGGCCTGTATGTAAACGGTGGCGAAGCACAGCAGCACATAAAACGGCAGCAGCGTGAACAGCAGTCGGCGGGCCCCCGCGCGCCAGGCCATCCACATCAGGATGGTGCTCACGCCCACGTGGCTCGACGGGAAGGCGGCCGTGGGGCGCTCGCCCGCCGCCTTGGCGTCTTCCACCAGATGATAGAACACGCCGTCGGTGTAGCCCGGCGACGGCAGACACTCTTGGTGGGAGTTGAAATAGTCGTGAACGTTGGGGAAGATGCCGCGCGCTATGTCGTCCACGCCCACGGCCTCGTAGTAGAAGGTGGGGCCGGTGACGGGCACGAGGTCGAAGACCACGTAGTAGATGAAAAACGAGCCGAGGATGATGAATGCGGCGCGCTCAAACTCCCACCGGCGCTCCAAGAAGAAATACACTGTGATGGCCACTATCATGGGATAATAGGCCGCATAGCCCAGGTCCATGAGCTCCGAAAACACGGCGCCCGGCAGCCGCTGGGAGAACAGCAGGGCGGGCTGGCAGCCAAACAGTTGCTGCTCCCACGTGGCAAACAGGTGGTCGAGATTGGGCAGCATTCTGTTGATTTCGTAGGTGTCGGGATACCACCACGAGAGCAGCGCCAGCTGTACGGCCACGCGCAGAAACATGACGATGGGGAACGGCAACAGCCGATAGACGCCCCACATGAGCAGCGTGGTGGCCAGCACGCGAACGCGCCCCCATATCATGGCGTCGGGATTTTGCACCTTGGTGTAGCAGAACAGCACGATGAGCAGCGTGAGCACCAGATAGCCCAGCATCACCCATTCGGCCAGCAACAGGCCGCGGCGCGGATTTTTGTCGAGTTTGAAGATGTCGGTAATGGGTGTTTTCATCAGAGCCAATGATTGTCTTTATACCAGCGGATGGTGAGCTTCACGCCCTCGTCGAGCTGATAGCGGGGCTCGTAGCCCAGCTCCTCGCGCGCCGGTTGTATGTTGCAGCGCCAGTTGCGTTGCCGCAGAATGTTGTATTTGTCGTTGTTGAGCGCCGTCGCTTTTCCCGTGAGACGTCCGATGTGCTCGCCGCAGAAGGTGACGATGCGCAGCAGCCACAGCGGCGCCGTGATGCGTATCCACCACGGCCGGCCCAGCTCGCGGCGTATCAGATTGCTGAAGGCCGATGAGCGATACACCTGCCCGTCGGTGAGAAAATACTTGCGGCCGGTTTGCCCGTGCTCCATCGCTAGGAACACCGCCTGCACAACGTCGAGCACATAAACAAAGGTGATGTCTTGCGGCCGGAAGCCCACGGCGAAGTCCACGTGCTGGCGGATGCTTTTGGCCATCATGAAATAGTCGCGCTCGCGCGGCCCATAAACGCCCGTGGGGCGGAGCACCACGAGGGGCAGGGGCTTGCCGTTCAACAGCTTGTCGCGGCTATTCACCACGCCATCGAGCCACTCTTCGGCTTCGAGCTTGCTGCGCCCGTAGGCCGTGTTGGGCTGCGGCGTGTCGGTTTCCTCGATGTCGGCGTAGGGCTGTTCTTCGCGCACGGGGCCGAAAACGCTGAGCGAACTCAGATAAATCAGCCGCCGGAGCGGCATCTGCAGCCTCAACAGCGCGTTCACCAAGTGCTGCGTGCCGAGCGTGTTCACGCGGCGGAAGTCGTCGGCCTTCAGGCACTTCGTCACGCCGGCGGCGTGCACCACATAGTCAAACTGCAGCCCGCGGAGCCGCTCCGTGAGGTTGTCCTCGTCGTCGAGATTCAGTTCCAAGAAGTGGATGCGCCCGTCTTGCAACCACTGCCGGTTGCTGCTCTTTCTCACAGCCACCCACACGTCCATGTTGCGCCGCAGCGCTTCCTCCACAATAAAACTGCCAATGAACCCCGTGGCGCCCGTGATGAGAATGCGCGACGAGGAGCAGGGTGTGCCAGAAGCAGGGGTTTGCGTGTTTGACGTTGAGGCTTTTTTCTCAGACAAGTGTTCGTTGTTCATCTCAAGATGGGTGCTTTCAAAATAATTGGTGTGTGCCTACACCTTTGCCGCCTTCTTGCGTTGGTCGTGGTCGAGAATGATTTTGCGCATGCGCATCGACTTGGGGGTCACCTCCACCAGCTCGTCTTCCTTGATGTATTCGAGGCATTCCTCGAGGCTCATCACGGTTTTGGGGATGATGCGTGCCTTGTCGTCGGAGCCCGAGGCGCGCACGTTGGTGAGCTGTTTTGCCTTGGTGACGTTCACCACCAGGTCGTTGTCGTGAACGTGTTCGCCAACCACCTGTCCGGCGTACACCTCTTCGCCTGGGTCGATGAAGAACTTTCCGCGGTCTTGGAGCTTGTCGATGGAGTAGGCGAACGCCGTGCCGGTGTCCATGGCCACCATCGAACCGTTGATGCGGCGCGAGATGTCGCCCTTGTAGGGCTGGTATTCCTTGAAGCGGTGCGCCATGATGGCTTCGCCTTGGCTGGCGGTGAGCACATTGGTGCGCAGGCCGATGATGCCGCGCGACGGTATGTCGAAGGCGATGTTTGTGCGGTCGCCCTGGCTTTCCATGGAGGTTACTTCGCCCTTGCGCCGTGTCACCATGTCGATCATCTTGGAGGCAAACTCGTCGGGCACGTTGATGGTGAGTTCTTCCACCGGCTCGCAGCGCATGCCATCTATCTCTTTGTAGATGACTTGCGGCTGGCCCACCTGCAGTTCGTAGCCCTCGCGGCGCATTGTTTCGATGAGCACAGAGAGGTGGAGCACGCCGCGGCCGGAGACGATCCATCGGTCGCCAGCGTCTTCAAACGGCTCCACGCGCAGGGCCAGATTCTTCTCCAGCTCTTTTTCCAGCCGGTCGTTGATGTGGCGGCTTGTGCAGTATTTGCCTTCTTTTCCGAAGAAGGGCGAGTCGTTGATGGTGAACAGCATCGACATGGTGGGCTCGTCGATGGCGATGGGGGGAAGGGGTTCGGGATTCTCGGCGTCGCAAACGGTGTCGCCAATCTCGAAGTGCTCCAGTCCAATCACGGCGCAGATGTCGCCCGAGCTCACGGCATCGGTCTTCACGTGTCCCATGCCTTCAAAGGTGTGGAGCTCCTTGATGCGAGTCTTTTCCATGGTGCCGTCGCGATGGGCGATGGTGACGTTCATGCCGCCGCGCAGTGTTCCGCGATGCACGCGCCCCACGGCGATGCGCCCCGTGTAGCTGGAATAGTCGAGGCTGGTGATGAGCATTTGAGGCGTTCCCTCCAGCTGTTTGGGTGCCGGAATCACCTCCACGATTTTGTCGAGCAGGTAGGTGATGTCGCTTGTTGGCGTGCGATAGTTTTCTCCCATCCAGCCGTTCTTGGCCGAGCCGTACACCACGGGGAAGTCTAACTGGTCTTCGGTGGCATTGAGGGCAAACATCAGGTCGAACACCATCTCGTAAACTTCTTCCGGCCGGCAGTTGGGTTTGTCCACTTTGTTGACCACCACGATGGGCTTCAGCCCTATTTCGAGCGCCTTTTGCAACACGAATCGCGTTTGCGGCATGGGGCCCTCGAAGGCGTCAACCAGCAGCAGACAGCCGTCGGCCATGTTGAGCACGCGCTCCACTTCGCCGCCGAAGTCGGAGTGACCCGGCGTATCGATGATGTTGATTTTGGTGCCCTTGTAATTGATAGACACGTTTTTCGACAATATCGTGATGCCTCGCTCGCGCTCCAGATCGTTGCTGTCGAGCACCTGATCGCTCAGATTTTGTCCTTCGCGAAACAGATGGCCGGCCAGCATCATCTTGTCCACGAGTGTCGTTTTTCCGTGGTCCACGTGTGCAATGATGGCGATGTTTCTGATGTCTTGCATAATCGGTTGATGTTGAAAGTTGCAGTTTCGACGTCGGGCCGTGGGGCCGGTGCGCGCAAGGAGCCTTGCGGGGCGGAGCCTCGGATGGCGGTTTTCGGCTTGTGGCCCGACGCTTTTCGGGCTGCAAAGTTACGACGTTTTTTGCAAATAGTTCTGCTTTTGTTTGGTTTTTCGCGAAAAACGCGCTACCTTTGCACCCGCTTTTCGGAAAATCCGATGCATCCGGCGACGTCAGCCCGTTGTGATTAAGGCGGGCCCGCGTCCGAAAGATGTAATGGCACAACACCAATTAATCACTTTTCATCATGTACTTAGACTCAGCTAAGAAGGAAGAAATCTTCAGCCAGTATGGCAAGGGCGGTGCCAAAGACACCGGTTCGGCAGAGAGCCAGATCGCGCTCTTCTCTTATCGCATCAAGCATCTCACCGAGCACCTCAAGAAGAATCACAAGGACCATGCCACGGCCCGCTCGCTCACTATGCTTGTGGGCAAGCGCCGCGCCCTGCTGGATTATCTGAAGGAGCGCGACATTGAGCGCTATCGCGCCATTGTGAAGGCCCTCGGTCTGCGCCGATAATCGCCTTCGAGCGCCCTGGGTGGCGCAGCATGAAGCAACAACAAGCGCGGGTGTGTCTATCATAGACGCACCCGCGCTTTCGTGTGTTTCGGAGGGAAGGGCATGGCCGCGCGAAGGCTTTTTCGGGGAAATGCCGGCGGCGGCACACTCCTCTTATTTATTCTTCTTCAAATTCCACGTATTCGCCTTCGCCCTTGGGGATGATTTTCCGCCTCGCTTCTTCAGGCGTGCGGCGGTCGATGATGACCTCTTGGTCGCCATAGTTGCCGGTTTGTTCGTAGTGGCGGCGGGCTCCTTGTTGGCTGCCCATGTTGCGGAATTGCTGTCGCGCGCGGTTGATGCCGCTCAGCAGGCGGTAGGCGCCGATGCCCACCACGGCGGCCACGGCCACCACCAACAGGAGGAGTATCTTCAGGATGATCATGCTTTCAATGCTTGTCGTTGACAAAATCGTCAACAACGGAGAGCACCACATACCATGCTATGACCATGGCGATGCCGCTCACGCGGAAGACGAGAAGCATCAGGGCGGAGGTGATGATGAAGGCATACTTGAGCCGGTTGCCCTGCCAGCCCCATTGTTTGAATTTGAGCGCAAACATCGGCACCTCGCTCACGAGCAGCCAGCAGCTGGCGGCTAGCATCACAAGGATGGCAACGAGCGACCACGGCGTGGCCTCTATGGCCGGCTTGGCGCCGATGAGCAGGCTGCCCCAAAACAGGGCGTTGGCCGGCGTGGGCAGTCCGATGAATGAGGTGGTTTGGCGCTCGTCGAGATTGAATTTGGCCAATCGCAGGGCCGAGAATGCCGCCATGACAAACGCCACATAGGGCAGCACGGGCCGCAGGCACTCCGCGGGCGCGGGATAGTCCATTACCAAGAGTTCGTAGAACACCATGGCCGAGGGCGCCACGCCGAAGGTGACGTCGTCGGCGAGCGAGTCGAGCTCTTTGCCAATGGGCGACGACACGCCGAGCAGGCGGGCTGTCATGCCGTCGAAAAAGTCGAACACGGCACCCAAGATGATGAACAGCAGCGCAGCATTGAGGGCGCCCGCCACGGCAAACACAGTGGCTATGCATCCGCAGATGAGGTTGCAGCAGGTGATGGCGTTGGGGAGATGCTTCTTCATGACGGTAATCGTGCTATCACTGTGAGGTCGCCCGTGGTGGCCTGGCCCATTTTCACGCACACCTCAGAGCCCAGGGGAAGGTAAACGTCCACGCGGCTGCCAAACTTGATGAATCCCAGATGCTCGTCGATATAGCAATCTTCGTCGGGCTTGGCATAGGTGACGATGCGCCGCGCCACTGCTCCCGCCACTTGCCGGCAGAGCACTTCGTGGCCACTTTCGGTCTCGATCATCACGTCGGCGTGCTCGTTTTCTTCGCTGGCTTTCGGCAGCCAGGCTTTATGGAAATTTCCGTCTTGATGATGCACAAACTTCACCCGTCCGTCCACCGGATACCAGTTGGCGTGAACATTAAACAGACTCATGAAGATGGAGATCATCAGCCGGCGATCGTGAAAGTAGCAGTCTTCGTCCACCTCTTCCACCACCACGATGCGGCCATCGGCGGGCGCCACCACGGTGCCCTCGGTGGACTCGTTGAAATAGCGCACGGGGCAACGAAAGAAATTCACCACCACGGCGTAGGCAATTCCCGCCACGACGACAAACGCCCAGAAGGGGGCCTTTGTGTTGAAGCCATACCACAGCAGCGCGGCGATAACAACGAGGAGCGTGCCGGCGTAGAAGAGCGTGTTGGTGCCCTCGCGATGAAGCCGCACGTTTTTCAGTTTCTTTATTCTTTTGCCCATGTGTTTAGGTCGGAGCGTCTTTGGTCGGTGGTGAAACCGGTGAGTGTCTATAAATTGGGTACAAAGGTAAACAATTTTCATGAAACAATGGTCTTCGCCCGCCGATAATTTGAAAAATAAGCGCAAAAATGGCGTTTTCCTTGGCCGCGCGCCGCAAAATGTGTAACTTTGGACTCCTGTTTGGAGAGTGGCCATCGCCGCCCTCCAAGCCCGAAACCACCAATCATCTCATCGACATCACCCGAATGGAAGACTTCGTACACCTGCACGTCCACACCTATTACAGCATCCTCGACGGCCAATCCCCCATACAGCAGCTGGTGGACAAGGCCATTGCCAACGGCATGCGCGGCATGGCCATCACCGACCACGGCAACATGTTTGGCGTGAAAGAGCTGTTCGATTATTGCAACGCCGTGAACGGCAAACGCAAAAAAGAGGGCCTGGAGCCCTTCAAGCCCATCTTGGGCTGCGAGATGTATGTGGCCCGCAGAAAGAAAGAGCTCCACGTGTCGGACAAGGGAGACCTGGGCGGCTGGCACCTCATCGTGCTCGCCAAAAACCAAAAGGGCTACAAAAACCTCATCAAACTGGTGAGCCGCGCCTGGGTGGACGGCTTCTACGGCAAGCCCCGCACCGACCACGAGGATCTGGAACGCTTCCACGAGGGGCTCATCGTCTGCTCCGCGTGCATCGCCGGAGAGGTGCCTTCGAAGATTCTGAAAGACGACATCGCCGGCGCCCGCGAGGCCATAGAGTGGCACAAGCGCGTGTTTGGCGACGACTACTACTTGGAGATACAGCGCCACGAGGTGAAAGACCCGTCGATACGCGCCAACCGAGAGACCTTCCCCCTGCAGCAACGCGCCAATCGCGTCATCATCGAGCTGGCCCGAGAGTATGGCATCAAACTGGTGTGCACCAACGACGCCCACTTCGTGGACCAAGAGAATGCCGAGGCCCACGACCATCTCTTGTGTCTCTCCACCGGCAAAGATCTCGACGACCCCTCGCGCATGTTGTATTCCAAACAAGAGTGGTTCAAGACGCGCGAGGAGATGAATGAGATCTTTTCCGACGTGCCCGAGGCCCTGGCCAACACGTGCGAAGTGCTCGACAAAGTGGAGTTTTACGACCTCGAACACGCGCCCATCATGCCCTTCTTCCCCATCCCCGAAGACTTTGGCACCGAAGACGAGTGGCGCAGCCGGTTCACCCCCGAGCAGCTCTTCGCCGAATTCACCAGCGACGAGAACGGCGAAAACCCGCTGCCGCGCGAAGAGGGCGAAGCCAAGATCAAGAAGCTGGGCGGCATCGACAAGCTCTATCGCATCAAGTTTGAGGCAGACTATCTGGGCAAGCTCGCCTACGACGGTGCCCACCGTCTCTACGGCGACCCGCTCTCGGCAGAGGTGGAGGAGCGCATACGCTTTGAGCTCCACATCATGAAGACCATGGGCTTCCCTGGCTATTTCCTCATTGTGCAAGACTTCATCAACTCGGCGCGCGACCAATTGGGCGTGATGGTGGGCCCCGGGCGCGGCTCCGCGGCAGGCTCCGTGGTGGCCTATTGCTTGGGCATCACAAAGATCGACCCCTTGAAATACGACCTCCTGTTTGAGCGTTTCCTCAACCCCGACCGCATCTCGCTGCCGGATATCGACACCGATTTCGACGACGACGGCCGCGGCCGAGTGCTGGAATGGGTGGAAGACAAGTATGGCCACGACAACTGCGCCCACATCATCACCTATGCCACAATGGCGACCAAAAACTCGCTCAAGGACGTGGCACGAGTGGAAAAAGTGCCCCTCGACGTGGTGAATCGGTTGAGCAAGGCCATCCCCGACCGTCTCCCCAACGACCTCAAGCTGAGCCTGGCCAACGCCGTGAAGTGTATCCCCGAGTTGCGCGCCGCCGAATCGTCGCCCGATGTCCACCTGCGCAACACCATCAAATACGCAAAGATGCTCGAGGGCACCGTTCGCGGCACGGGCATCCACGCCTGCGGATTCATCATCTGTCGCGACCCCATCAGCGACTGGGTCCCCGTTTCGGTGGCCGACGACAAGGAGAATCCGGGCCACAAACTGCACTGCACGCAATACGACGG
>Ga0181612_134255_pt1 | contig 22658 bp, 14 predicted proteins | sample HoacroProtozoa21_FD_119630 | JGI IMG/M metagenome (GOLD analysis project Ga0181612, IMG submission 119630) | Hoatzin crop microbial communities from Cojedes, Venezuel. Combined Assembly of Gp0051906, Gp0051904, Gp0051908
ATGAGGAAGAACTTCTTCCCTCTGAGGGTGACGGAGCACTGGAACAGGCTGCCCAGGGATGTTGTGGAGTCTCCTTCTCTGGAGATATTCAAGACCCACCTGGACAAGGTCCTGTGCAGCCTACTGTAGGTGACCCTGCTTCGGCAGGGGGGTTGGACTAGATGACCCACAGAGGTCCCTTCCAACCCCTACTATTCTGTGATATTCTGTGATTTTTGTTTAAACAAGTTAGATATGTTTCACCTGCCATTTCATGCTTGTTTAGTGCCCTTTCCTGCATAAAACGAGCTGCACATAGGCAGCGTTTTCACTGAAATGTAGGATAAGGCCCAGACACCAGAGGCTTTTAAAGAAGCGCTGGGAAAGATAAACTAGGGGTCGCATAGAAACAACGCTGCTACTTTCATCCCTCACCCTGATATTCATTTAAGGGGTCTGTGCTGCTCATAAGATTTATCTGTAATGAACTAGGAGGGCTAGATTCCACTTGTCTATGCAGATACCTAAATGAGGACTGGATTTTAATAGTTTTGATGAAGATGGAAATGCATTTCTTCCCTCTGATCAGCTTGGACTCTGTTGTGAAATTGACAGCAGGCATTTCTGAAAGGATTTCGCTGAGTATCACCTGGATGACGAGTGATACCTCATCTCAGACCATTTACTCTGGCAAGAAGGGAGCAGTTCACATCAGCCAGAAATGTGGGTATGGGTGAGGCAGATACAGAGCTCAGCCAAGCCAGGCTGAGGACAGTGGCTAGTGCCACGTTCTGAGCCAGCCTTCTGCGCTGTAGCACCAGCTCAGGCACTGCCTGGCTGCTTCCCTGTTCATGTATGGTGGGAGCAGCAATGGTTCGGTGGCTATCACTCAGTGAGGCTGTGTTTTTATCACTAGCCTGGCTGCAGGGTGAGGAATAACTTCAAAATTTCTTTGTACAGTAGTGACGGTGCTCATCCCTTTCAGTTGTGCCAAGTCAGAGGGAATACAAACCTGGTGGAGTTGTGACGTTCTCCTTCTGGCCCTGACTAGCCTCTCGCCTTGTTAGCTGTGTGGCCTTCCCAGAAAATGACAAGATCTACACGGAAAATGTCATTTGCACAGTCACGTTCTACGTATAGAGCGCAGTCACCATCTCTGTTCTTACAAGCCTGTTCTGCTGCACGCCTTTTCCTCCGTGGAGGAGGCGTGACGATCAGCAGAGCAGCTTTTGGAGTCATGTGCATCAGGTCAACAACTCTCCGGGGCTTCTATAAACACGGCCATCTGGGCACATTGCCATTCCTGTTTGGCATCCTAAGCAAAGCTTTCTGGCTTCCTGCAGGACGCAGAGGGTCAGATTGCTATGAGTGCTTGTGTAACTCCAGGAAAGCACCTGAATTAAGCACACATGCTGTTGTAATTGCTTTGAAATCAGCTGGCATCTTCCTCCAGTCTCTTCACGCACGACTTCTTCCTCTAACAGCCAGTGATGTTAAGTGAGGAAAGCAAGTGGTTATAGAGCAGCCCATTAGGAATGAGCCTAGAGTTGTCGCCACTGAAGTCCTCGGTCCTAGTGCTTGCACTGATTTCTGTGGAGCACACAGACCCTTACATCTCACCCGCTGAGCAGTACCAGGAAACAATTGTTACTGCTATCTTCACTTGCTTTAGGCCTTGACCCTTTGAGACTTCAAAAAAACAGAAAACAGAACAAAAGAAAATGAGAGAAAAGGTGGTAGGACTACTTAGACTTGAAAGCTGAAGGCAAAATTGGTTTTGTACGCTGGTGAAAAGGAGTGCTCATCTGGGATACAGAGCCAGAAAGCATTCAGAGGCGGTCACCAAAGAGAGTGTCTTGGGGAAACTCACCTGCCATGTCTGAAGTTGCTTGTCAAACACAAAGTGGTCCCATGTGAAGTGGAAGGAATTGGGGAAAAGCGTGGTGTGACTGGCAGGGCTGCAGCCCGACGGCTGCAAACCTGCAGGTACAGGGACCGGCACCTGCCTGCTGAGCCCTGTCCCGGCTTTCCATCTGGGGCAGAAATTGTCACCGAAGCCCCCTCGTAAAAGGCTGCTTGGGAATTTATGGTTTGTGAGGGGAATCTCTGAGAGGTTTTATTCCTGATTCAAAGCACCAGGGGGTGCTGAAAAAAATCTGGGTAGGACTCAAAGAAAAAAGGGGCTGTTGGGTTAGATTTGCGACGTGACAAACACTGCCTCTGGCTGCATGTGCATTTGGGGAAGGCAAAACCCCAAACTAACCTGTTGCCTTGATATCTGCGAGGACTTCTGCCAAGCAGCTGATAGAAAAGACCCCTCTGAAACGTAAACACATCACAGCTACTAGCTGACATCTGCTGTGGCAAACAACAGTCTTATTCGAAGCGTGTGCATGCACTAATTTGAAATCAAAACTTGGCAGCCTGGAGCCTACACACTTCTGATGATTGATTTCATTCTAGGTCATGAAATTAGGGTATAGGGTTGCTTTTCGTAAAGCCATGCCTAAAAGCACCACTGATGTACTGGGCAGAGGAGTATGAACCAAACCTGAAGGCTCCAATTCGGCAGGTGTGCATTCATTTTTACTCTGTTTGTAAGCAGAGACCAGCACTTGCATGAGATTGTACGATGCGGTGTATGTGGCTGCCTGCTTTACATTAGTAACTGCAGGTAGTTTAGGGTCACACAAATATTTCTTAATAACTGTCTGCAAATGGAAGCAGTGGTATTTTGTGTTTTTGTGTTTTTAGGTAAAAACAAATGAGGCCTAACTATTTCCTTTTTTTTTTTTTTTTAATGTTCGTGAGTACTTGCTTAACTTGTGTGGTAGGTTTCTTTCCAGTTTCTTTTATTTTTCCCCTTTTCTTTCAAATGGGGATCTCCTTGTTCTCACAATTATGTACTTAATCTATGTACTATTCAACAACTTGTGAGAATAAAAGTTAATCTATGGAGTTGCAAGGGGCAAATTTGCAAGGAGGAGACAAAGATATATTTAGTCCTGCTCATGATGTCTAAAGTCAGACTAGGACCCAGATTTTTAAGTGTTCAAACATCTAACCTATGTAACAATTTGGGAAGGGCAGCTTTTACAAAGTCATACAAAATTCTTTGATCATCTCAAGGTGACTGATCTTTATAGTTGGAAGTTGCTGCCAATAAACATTCATCTTAAAAACATTTCTACAGCTGATTAATTTTGTAAAGGTGAAAAATAACTGATAGTTTAGCCCTTAAAAGGAAAAGCATTTTTTTCAAAATATAATTTCAGATAATGTTGCAAAGGAATTATTTATGCAGTAATTGAAATTAGTTATGAGTGTGTGCTTGCATTGTTACTCTAAGTGCTCTATAGCAAAGAAGAATGTTAACATGTTGCTTCTTATTAAACTAAATAGTTGCCCCCGCTGAGCTAATGCCCTTCTTCTGCCTAAGAGCTCTGTGGTCACCTGTTGTAAGCCAATGTCTAAGTCCAGGAATTATTACAGGACACGGACTCAAGGTATTAGCCCTGGGCTAAGCAGCCTGTCAGGGTTTTTGCATGACAAAATGCTCCTTTAATTTTCTGTCTTTTAACAACAGGTGTATTTCTGTGCAACCCATCTGTAAGAGCAGGGCTGGTACCTTTGACACACGTGAAATCTGCAGCTGTCAAAATCTTTCTTTCTTGTGGAGTCCCATCTGGGGAAAAAGAATAATACTGAATTTTCTGTGAAGTGTAAGTCTGAGTAGTAGGAACATTTTCTTAGTTTACAGCATTTGTAAAAAATGTCTGTGTATGCATTCTCTTTCACCTGAAAGACACTCATGTTGTGTGACATTGCTTTCACCGGTGATTCCCTTACTCTGATGGTCAATAATCAGACACACCCACAGGAACATCTTAGATACATGCCTCTAAACAACACTCCCCGTACTGGCTCCCAGCTTGATATGCTGCAAGCCTGGGAACGTCTGCTCTGGTCGCTGGGGGTGCCCAGGACCTGGAGTTGCAGTGAGATGAGGGAGAGCACTGAGTTCACACCATTGCTCCTGGGATGCTCAGTTGCTAGCTCAGTTTTTGGCGTGGTAATGTAACCCTGTATCTCTGCATATGCATACTTGTGCACTCCCTGCACGTGATGGTCAGAGGGGTGTGGTGAACTGCAGCTCCATGTAGTAAACTGCACTGACTGCTCCTTTTTTGAACTGGGACTGTGCCATATGCTGTTGGGTTGTAAATGTATATTTTCCTCTCTGCAGTGAGACAGAAGACTACAGAATTATGGTATTTGTTTTCCTTTGATGTGGAATACTAATTTTTAAGTCGCCTAAGCACAGAGTTTTGAGCACTTCAAATGCAAATACGCTATTTCCAGGCATAGAAAACCCTGGATCATAAAGCACCATTTACAGACCACTGATTTCACTTTGTGATCAGCCAATGTCTACCCAAAAGGTTTTCTATTCATTAAGCACTGTGATCTGCAGCCAAATAGCTTTATTTCTTGTATTTGAATGTTTGAAGGAGCTTGGCGAGTGTTGGAGAGGCATTTCTTTGTGCCCCACGTTTGCACACACATTGCTGGTACTCTGTGAGTAGGAGGCGTGAAGGAGCAGGGTGACAGTGGGACAGGGTGACAGCATGCCCTTCAGAGGGGAGTGCTCTGGCAGATCGTCCAGGCCAGCTGGAGCAGCACTCTCTGTACCCGTCCCGGAGTTCACTTTCAGGAGCAGCAGGCTTTAGAGGATAAACAAGCTAGAGTCAAAATCGCGCTTTACTTATTCCTGCAACCTGCAATGAGGGTTTGTTCTCTACACATGTGTTTTGCCCGAGTGGCAAAGCATTCCTCATGGCCATGTGCTACGGGGGCAGAAGGAGGCGGACTCCCCCCACATTGGCACTTATCTGTGGGTGGGTGCGTGGCACGGCGTCTTCTGGGACGTCCTGGCAGTCTCAAGTACAACGCTGGGACCTGGATCCAGCGTTTCATTAACAAGGCACAACAACCGGACAAATTTTAATAGCCACACTCCTAAAGGAAAGCTATTGTCACAGTAATGTGTGAGTGTTTTGATGGGTACTTGCAGAATTTTGAGTGCAAACTTCACCCCCGGAAAGTGAGACGGCATGCATCCTTTCTGCAAACTATTACTTCTAGTGCTAGGCAGTTTGGAGTGTTTGCTTGCACTTGAAATGCAGACAAAAAGCATTGTCTTGATTCCTTGTGCAGTCAGTAAAAAAAAATCAGACAGACTTTGTTGAATGTAATCTCTGAAGCTACGTATTAAATGAACAGCAAAATTACGGAAGTGCCAAGAAGCTTCAAGGGTAGAATTAGACTGACACTGTTAAAAAGTAACAGCTCTCTAGACTGACACAAATCCTAATGTGCAGGAATTAGAGTTGTTGTAGTAATAGAAGATAATGTATCAGTTTTTGCATTTGTCTGGAAAAATGTGTAGTCAGTGTAAGTACTGCAGAGTGTGTTTAGTACTACCATTGCCAAAGAGAAAGCTGCTGCTGCTCCTGATTTGAAGGGATGTTTTTCAGGATGATTGCAAATAAATTAACTTAACCAGCAACAAAATGCAGTGCTTTCAAGTACAAGCGGTGACCACCATGACCACTAAAGGGAACATGGCATAGGTGCCTCATCCAGCAGCCAAGCACCTCACCTCTGAAAGAAAACGAGCCCTTGTGGGTCCTTGCAGCTGTGCCACCCTCCCTTTGCCTCGTCAGTTCCTGGTGCAGCATCAACATCTGCATAGGCAGATATATTTCCAGGGCCAGGGTCTAGAGCGTGAAATGAAGTTTTCTGCACGTGGTTGACTCTGCAGGGAGAACACCGGTCAGATGACAGGGTAGTTTCCAAACTGGCATTTGGCCAGATTGCTGGAGTTAATAAACTTACTTTGGCTGGAGAAGAAAAAAGCGCTCCACGAACCTTAAAAGGAAGCTTTCATTCATTAATTGTCTTAATTCCTCTGCTGCTGCGCAATGGCAGATGGTGGTGCTGAGGGCAAGCCTGCCATGTGTTACCCATACGCCACGGACAGCCTGGCTGGTGCCTTCCAGCTAGAAGCTGCTCCTTCGCCCATTTCTGACGTGCCACTTAAAGATGTCAAAGGCTTCAGTTTGCCAGTGGAGTTTCTGAGGTGTGGACGTGCAGTTTCCATTCAGTTTCCAGGGATGCTGGACCATCCACTTCTTGGGAGCAGCCGGGTACTGTACCTGGCACTCTTAGAGGTGCAATTTTCTACCCTCTGAGGGGTAATGGCAAACCATTGTTTCAATATTCAGAGAAAAAGGGCAGTTTTTCAGACAAAACGAGATATTGAGGGGCCTTTGTATCTTACTCGTGTCAATTTTTCTGTTGTCCAGAGAGTAACAGATACAAACCAAATGGCCTTTGTTTAAGATAATTCAGGAAACAAGTGCAGGAGAACTAAATATAACTAACACAAGGACATGAAAGTAGTTACCTAATAAAACCCAATTTGTGGTGCGTGAGTCGTTATAAATAGACCCTCTTGTAAATCTGAACAGGGTGACAAAAAATCAATTTTTTTTTTTTTTGAGTTTAGAATAATTTCACAAAGCTCACTTGTTCTTTGTGACTACACTGATTTTTCTTGTGAGGTTCACTGTGATGTTTGGGCTAGATGGTAAAGTATAGCACATGTGCAGACCAGTATAAATAAAAATTAGAAATGGCAGGCTGGTTTCTTTTGAAGTATGAAAATGCACAAACTGGAAAACTGGAATAATTTCATGTTCTCTCATTGTTAGTGAAAAACCCACCACTTTTTGTACTGAAGAAGAATGACAATCAGAATACACTTCTTGAAGTCTTACCACAGCATATGAATTTGCATTTTCTGTTCCTGCAGCTTTTATTTCCCCACTTGTGGGGAGGTGGGAGATCTCAATTTGCTCCTTTTCAGCAGTGCACCAGTGATGTTCTCAGGCTGTGTTTGATGTCTGTTTATCTACTGCTCTCCGAAGAAAGCACAATCCACTTCAGCATGACTGAGGTTTGCAAATGAGAACTCACTTTGCAGCATCAGGGCTGTTTCCAATTGACTAATACTTTAATGACACAGTCAGTCAGAAGGCACAGCCTTAGAGCCTATAATCACATCAGAAGGAGAGGAAATACATAAACACAACCTCTAGCGCTGATGTGAGATACACAGACTTGTGATAGTGTCAGTTAGCTTCAATTTTACACTCTGGTTCACTAGAGTATCCCACAAGTACCTGGAAAAAGTAACTTTGAGAACTGCAGTCTTGCAGACACCTTCTTTTTTTTCAGCTTTTAGTGACTAGCAGAGATGCAGCCATACCAAAAGGGTATAGGGGTGCCAAATATCACCCGATTTTCTGTTTGTGATGTTGACACCCATAGCTTAATGCCTTCGAAGGCAAAGGTGTAAAGTCTCAGTGTTAGTGTCAAAAGTATCCAAATTTGGGTCAGCAGATATGTATAACGAACAAAAGCATCATGAGGCGATTTTGACTGTCTGGAACTAAACATGTTTTCTGAACTGTTCTGAAATTAATAGGGAGATTTTTGCCTGGTGAGTTGCTGAAATGACTTTTGCATGATGTGGGTTGTAGAGTGAATGGGTGCTGACATGAGAGGGATAAGAGTATAGTAGGGTGTAGGTTATAGCATCATTAACTGTATTCTATGTCTGAGGACCTCTTGATGTGAAAGATAGAAAAAGCACCCAAAGGGATGGCTCTTGATTGCAATGAAGAGGGAGGAAAGATTGGAGAACAGGAGCATGCCAGCATTTTGAGTGAGAATGATCTGCAGAAGACTGACTTACGGGAGAGGTAGAACAAGAACGCAAAACCAACAGACTTTTAAAAATTCAGGTGATAGTGATCTTGGAATATATACAGAAAAGATCCCATTAGAAATGTATTTAAGGAGAAAAAAGAAATATTCAGGAGAGCTGGTAGTTCTGTAAGGGAAAGACGTTAAAGGTGCAGGTTCAACCCATGCCGTTGTGGGAGGTTGGAAATTGTAGCACGTACATGTTATAAATCTGTACTATAAAAAGGGAGATATAAGAGCTGCAAACTTGTTCAGGCTACTAAGAATGCGTATGAGGGAAAAGCATGAAGAGGTAGGGGCACACTAAAGATGGTCAAGCCGTGGACCGAGACAGGAGAGAGTACTGAGCAGCCTGCTGTAAGGGCAGTGCTCATAAGAGGCAGAGTGAGAGAAGCTGTAATCCATCGCCAGGTGGGAAGGAAAAGCTGGGCGGTGCAGAGAAAGTTAAAATGTTTGATGCTTGTTCTGGTTCCCCCTTTATGAGAAAGGTCAGCTGACTCAGCAGAGAAGTAAGAGTAGAGGGCAGACTAAACTAGAGAATATTTAGCTAAGGCAGAGATTTCCAGTTTGTCTGGACCTGACCTGAACCTGGTGGACTGGCTGAGACCAGCGCAGAGCCATCACCTTCGGGAACATCTGTCCTTGCCCTGGGAAGGGAGCAGACTGTAACAGGCAATGACAGTGCATAGCTTTAAAAAACAGAAAGAGGAGGAGACTGGTTTTATCAGCTCTGACCACAATTTCAATTCCCAGAAAAGAACTGGGACAAACACTCAAACTGTTTGAAAATACCAAAAAGATAAATATGAGGATTAGTAGCAGCCAAAATGAATTTGCTTGGGTCAAATGATTACAAATCTGTCTACTTTCCTGCCCTGACAGTGTGACAGGCCTTGTGTGCAGCCGTCAGCTTTCTCGATCTTCGTGGGACTGCTTGACACCCAGGTGGCATCCTGATAGACAAAGTGAGGAGACAGAATCTGGAAAAACTGCTGCAAAGTGAGTGCTCAGTTGATGGGAAACCAGATTCAAAGCACACTGATCAGCTGCTTTGTGTAGAGCCAGAAGGGTGTATTGCTGCAGCCCGCCCTGCTTCTCGCTCAGTTCAATATTCCTCTGCATTACTTGTAAGGTGGAGTAGAGACTGTGCTGTGTACATTCATGTGGCACTCCACTGAGAAAAGCCAGACTTGCACTGAAGGACAGGATTAGAGCGTGACATGATCGTGGCAAACTGGACACAGATTTGAAAAACAAGATGCGGTTCAGTAAGAGCACTGTGGTTAGTGAGGATGTGGGAGTAGTCACGTGGAATAAATCTGGGACAGGAAAAACCAAAGTTAAAAGCAATTCAGTGGTAAAGGTCCTAGCGGTTGTACTAGATCACACACTGAAGAAAAGTCAGCAATGTTATTCTCTTGTGTAAAAAGTAAACATCACATGGAGATATCTGACTGGGTCTGTCATCTGCCAGATGCATGACAGATGTGTTCAACCCGCAGCTGGGGTACTGTGCCCTGATTTGGACACTGGACTTCCAGAAATAGAGAACTATCTATATAAAATCCAAAGTAAAGCAGTGAGAAGGATCAAAGGCCTAGAAAATATCATCTGTGAGGACAAACTTAAAAAACTGATGTGGTTTAGTTGAGAGGAAAGAAAAGGCTGAAGGGGCACCTGATAATGATCCTCAGGCACATAGAAGGTAGCTTCAGAAAAGAAGGAGTTAATCTGTTCTTCACTTCTGGTTTTGCTAGAAAATGAACTAAAAATCTAGTAGGTACTTGAAAGCAGCAAATGCTAGGAGAGTGTTACTACTAGGAAAATCTTACTACCAGTATGAGACAATCAGCTGAGGCATGACTCAGGATATTTAAGAATGTTACAAATATCTTTACCCAGAAGAAGAGAGGGGTTGGTTTGCAGGATCCCCTGGCATAGACAGAAGCGCCTACTGGATATGACAGGTGTGGATTCACAGATCAATATACACATTTCCTACCTTATTGATGGCCCCCCTCACCGGCAACTTCTTTTGACATCACTTGTAGCCCATTTTCCTATGCTAGGATTGCTCCTACCCTATGGCTCCTAATAAAAATAAAACAGATGGAAGCTTGTTCAGAGGTCTTTTATTCATTTATTTAATGGTCCTTCTTTCCCTGTTTGAGAACTGTATGGATGCTGTGCAAGTATGAGTATTTGCACTCTGCTATCTCATTGGCGGTTTGCTTGAGGTTCCCTACTGACTGCAGTGTACAGTAGAACAGAGTCTACTCCTTTACATATGGCTATAGAAAGACATGAACAAGATAATACATATGCCTTAATATGTGCTCAGAGCTGTGAACAGCAAATTTGTTCATGAATATGTTTTCAGTTAGTCTCATTTTTGTGATGAACCAGATATTTCACTATACCTCCACATACAACTATTAATACTTACGTTGCCACATAATACCTAAGTTTCAGCACAAAGGGCACATAGAAAAATGCTAAATTTGGGCTTACATCATCTGAAAAGTCAGTGTGTTTTTCCCCCAAGTCATCAAAACTGTGGGTTTTGCAGGTCTAGTGACTAAAAGCCGTAGAAAAAAGCAAGAGTCAGTCTTTATAAGCTATCAGAGTATTGCTTCTGAAACTGGACCAGTTGCTTATCCAATCTGACTTGTAGGGTTTCGGCTGTGTTGCTCGTGAAGACTTGCACTAGGCTGAGAGAGCTACAGGATACATTTGGTTTTTTGCTTATTTAGTGGACAAAATGCTGAGACTGACTCAGCCTGTTTTCCAAGATGTGCTATGCCTGCAGTGGCTCCTCACACCTCTGGCTCTTGACAAGGAGCCAGGAGATCACAGTGAGCAGGGCCACGTTTATTTATGCTGAATTTGAATCTCAGCTAACTTCTGTGCACAAAAACAACACTTTCCTGTCTGTTCCAAGTCTGACGCATTTCCTGCATCTCTCATTTTTCTTAGGAAAATGGTAGAAAAGGCTCTATCACCCAGTGAGGAATTGCAGGTGTTTTCTCTGTGACTTTTACCCTCATCAGGGCTTGTGCTTCCTTGTGAGCAGCCACGAGGGTGATTTCGCCCAAATTGCATAATGTGTTACACAGTCCTGCGTTCAGCTGACAACTAGGGTAAGGTCACTGGCAGGCTTCCAGTAGGCTTGCTTAGAGGAAATCTTTCCTGTGTTAATAATCTTTTAAGCAGCTGCAGATTTAACTAGAAAATTTGCAAGGGAATTGTTATTTCTAGTGGAAAGAATAGCTAATTATCGCCATGAAGACTATCATCATGTAAAGTTGTTCTAAAGATGGAACATTTCCTGTCAGTTCAATAAATATGTTTAATGTCTTGAAGATGGTTACGGTTTCAGTTACTAGCTATTGCATACCATGCAGTCATGTGGATACTTGGCTTAGGTGTGGCCTTAGTGCATGTGTAAAGTTTCTCTTTTCATCACTGGCATAGTAATGAGATACATATATTAGCTAAGCAAGATAAGCTGTCTTAGCTGCAATTGCGGCATGAGATGCAGCAAACTGAGGGAGAGTTTGGTCTCAGTTGTCATTCATTGAACAACTTCTCTGGTCAAATCCTGTGAATTTTACTGGTGCAATTAATTGCTTTTAAATTGATGGCCTTGCTGTTGTGAGTAAGATGAGCAATATTTGCTCTAGGACACATAGATCTTGTGGTTTTGAGATGGGTTTAAAACATGTAGCAAGTTTGACTGTACTGATTTTAACTTGTTATGAAGCCTGGTCCAAAGCCCAGTGATGGAAAGAAGTTCCCTTGTGGTACTGGCTTGTCGCTTACAACCAAAATCTAAGAAAGGGGGATGCAGACAAGGGTATGCACATTCTTAAAGACAATTAAACTATATTGTGAGGACTTTTCATGAAAAGGACTTTGCTTTCATGATCTAACGACAGCCCTAACCTGGCCTGCTTCCCATTCCAGGTCATTATAGCTCGGTTCTGAACAGACCGTGGAGGGAGTCAGTCCTGCTGCAGGATTGAGGCTGCAGCAGTGGGGTTAATCCTAAACCACTCTTATCTCCCTGATCTCCCTGCAGATAACTTTAAACTAAAAAACAAAGAATATAAGCCAAAGAATATGTAAGCAGGTGTGGAGGTTAATAGTCGTGTATATCCTTGCTATCACAAAGCAATCTCACAGCCTGGCTTAGTCGAGACAGTTGTCCTGGTAAATTATAAGTTAACCACAAAAGTTCCTTATGGGTCACTGAAAATGGAAATCTGTTTTTTTGCTTTAGCTCTATTCACTGTTATCTTAGGTCATTTTGCTGAGCTGTTACATGATGTGGGTGATGTAATTGGAATTGCATCAGGACCACATGAGCCTGGAGATGTAACAGTGGCTCACACTGAAGGAGACCAGGACTGGGATGAGTCATGCTCTGCAATATCTTCTGCCTGGTGATGGCAGGGAGGAGCATCAGCCCCAGGTCTGGCCCTCCTGCAGCTCGGAGTCATCCTCCCTAAACATCACCCAGTTCACTCATAGCCTTCCCAGCAGCTGGGCTGTCAGGGCTGGGAAATCCAAAGTATCTCCTGAGTCATCGGTGCTCAATCCACTCAAAAGTTGATTGCCCCCACCCTAGGAGCTGTTGGACTCTGAAAGGACAGATGGCATGGTGGGAACTCCAGTCCGCTGTGGTTAATCTCGTGTTTTCCTTTTAATGTTAGTTTGCATCATAGCTCTTCCAGGAGTTTAGGGAAGCCCAGGGAGAGAATTGAGAACCTGAAGGACGTCAAACTGTGGAAGGAATAGACTGGATGCAGGCTGAAAACAGCAGTAGCATCCATTCTCTCTGAAAGAGATTTTAAAGGGGAAAAAATGAAGTGAGAAATCTTCAGATGGAAAGAAAATCGCAATTCCACAATTTTTGTGGAACTTGTCCAGTGGAATATAACAATAAAGCTCAAAGAATCGTCTGAAGTATATTATCTTTGTTATTAACTATAAGAACAGTAAGAACAATATTTTGCTACTTTATAGCACTGAGAGGAAACATTAACACTTTACACAAAACATCAGACACACAGTTACTAAAGCTGTTAAAAGGGTGGGCTGTGACCCCATTAGCACTAGCAGGTGCATGGGGAGGTGGTGGCCACGGTGAGTCTGTGCAGCTCCCTCACTGAGGCTGGGTCAATCCCAGGCAGAAAGGCTCAATCTCCCTGCAAAGAGCTTCCAGCCTAAATTTCAGTCATAGTAACTGGGGGCAAATTATAAGGCAGGGACAGAGGACAAAAGTTTCAGCAGTATATCCATAGACTTCATTCACCTGGGCAAGGTTAAGCCATAGTGGCTTGTAAGCCCTAAAATAGATGAAAAGATAGATAAATGATAGGTAACAATGGTAAACAGGAAAAGACTAAGTATTTTTGAAGCCATTAGTACCTTGCCAAGCTGGAGGAGGGACAGCCAAGTCTGGTAAACTTGAAAATGAGAAAAGTTGGCTCTTTTAACTAGAAAGAGCTTGTTTAGGAAAATGAAATTGCTTTCAAGGACAGAATTATTCCGATGATCCTTGTGTTTAAAATGTTTACTTGTTTTTTTTTAAAGCTAAGAACCTTTTAAAGCATATGGTTTATACACTTTGTAAATGTCATGCTTTGAGACTTTCATTAAGATATGATTGAAAAGAGAATCTTCAAAATAAGACATGTTTTGAGAATAATAATAATAATAATAAAATAATAGTTCTATTTTAGTGTATTTTCCACACTATCAGTTAATGAACTTTTAAAGAATTTAAACTCTGCTTCTGTTCCTGGCCAGAGCATTGCCTGAGGTTTCAAAATCTTAGCACTATTGGCATGGAGTGGTGCTACTGGAATATTTAGTTGGTCACAACTTTAACAGCATATAGGGCATGAAAATCTGTAAAAATGAACAGGAGAGTCACACAATGCAACATTTTAGATTTCCACTAGGGGAAGGGAACCCAAAGGGACAATCTGGGGATTCAAAGATGAAGAAAGAAAATATTTTATCAGTTTAGTTTTGGATGGACTGGAGAGAAAGTTTGAGTGCTAAGAGTGCAAACTGGGGGGCACTTGTCATAAATAATATTGACAACAATAAGGATTTTAGCTGAAGTTTTTTGAGGTCATCAAAAAATAAATCCTGTACTAAGCCAAAATGTAGGTGCTTGATATTGACGAGTAAGTTCTGCTATAAGCCAGTTGCCAGTTCTGGGAATTCTTGCACATCCTTCTGAAGCTCTTTGCAATAGTTGCCACCAAAAGGAGAAGATGCAATGGACTCTTCTTCTCTAAGAGGGCAAACGTTGCATATAAAGGGTAGAGAAAGTGGATAAACTAAAGCCAGTCCCACCGTGGACATTGCCTTTCAAGTGGAATGATAACTTCAGCAGTGCGAAGAACAAGTGTTATGGTGGTAATTCAGCCCCTCAGTCTGGGCCTCCTATGAAAGTAGCAGTCCTCCTTATGCCTTTGGGTGGTCCCTAGCTGTTTACTGCCTGACTGAATAGACTTTTGTGATCAACCCATTAATCACCGCAGATGCTGTATGCTATTCACATCAGCTTGAGAAGAAGCACAGCTTTTTCCAGGAGGTACTTCGGAGGGGGCTCACATTTCACGTGAGGTGCCATGGTGCCAATATGCTCTGGTATGGAATGACATCAAACAAAAAAGGGATTTCCTTGGAGTGTGTCCTGGAAACTTGAGGAGTTCTTGATGGCATCTGACATCCCATTTGCCTTGAAGTTAACATTTTGATGACATCCTGACTGGCTGTACCATTATACTACTATAAGCCATGGATCTTAAGCTGTCTGAAAGAGATTAAACTGTTTTCCAACCAGCTGCTGTAGTCTGATGCTTGGCATATGGGTAATGGATAGAGTTACCAATTTGGAAATGTGTGGAAAATTAGTAAATACCTTTTATGAAATACAGTGTAGAGAGATTGGTGAAATTGCTCAGAAAATTATGAGACAATCACTGTGTTCTGGCAACTATGGATTTTTTTGCAGAGGAACACTTGCTTCTTGTTTTCAATTCCAATTTCTTGTGAGTATACCACATATAAAAGCTCCTAAAGTAACTGGCAGCAGGAAAAAAATAAAAAAGCTACTGCAGATATGTAAGGCCAGACCTTCACCTTGCATGATTGGTGAACCGTCTTAAACCAGAAACGTGCCACTGCTTCACACAAAATGAAGGTCTGCCACATGGCCAAGAGCTCTCAGAAGGGTTTCGTGGTCAACGTGTGTGTGCCGGTTGTTTAAAACATGGTCACGACGCTCCCTTAGCTGGTGTTACAGCATCTCCAGCATGCCTTTCTCAAAGCCATTCCTGGTGCAACAGTCGTGACTGCAGGGTCTGGTGGCCCCTTCCAGCAGGACCCTCACCTGTGCTGGGGTTTTGTGGGGGTGGGAGGGTTGAGCCCCGCTTTGTTTGGAAAGCAGGGCTGCCCTTCTCGAGGTGAGCCTGTGGGGTGGCTGCTGCGGCCGGTGAGGTGCGGCTGCTGGGTGGGCTGGTACGGGAGCCGGGCACGCCAGGCGGGATCCTGCCTCCTGCTGTGGCACAGACACAACCCTTCTCAGATGCTTGTCTTGCAGTCTCTGCTGGTGTCTTCCGAAGGACTCACAATCTTGGCTCAAAAAATGCAGTCGAGTTCAGAAAAGTGCTGCTCTGTTCCGAAACTGGGTCACTGACTGGTAGAAATAAGAGCAAACTGAAAACATTAGGGTTTTCAGAGGGGTGTTTTCTATTAAGGATGTAAGCGGTCTGTTGTGCAAAGGCTTAGGAGAATTATCTATGCCTGCCGAGCAGCGCAAGCAGGTCATAATTTGCAGCGTGTTTAGGCTTCACAAGTTACTGTATCGTGGAGCATGCTGTGCCCCAGTTAGGGAAGACATGATCTCTGATACCTCGTGGTAGTTCAGGTAGTTCAGCACTTCGACACAAGTAATATTTCTCTTTCCTTAATACAACATGAGTTGGGATTTACTGCTTTTCCAAGGCTTCCCCTTCCCACGCTATTGGCAAAGTATTGTTTGAAGGCAATTGCCCACACGATGTCTGGAGAAGTTATAATGTTTTCTTACCTTGTAAGAGAGGAAGGAGAGAAAAATATGCTGAATGTCAGTTAAACCATCTAAACCGGAGTTTCGTTCCTGTGTACCTCCCCAAGAGGTATCCTTCATTCTAACCAGGATATTTTTCTTTTGATGCTTCTTTGTGACCTCTTCATTGGCAGGCAGGTCTCAGTCAAAGCCTTGGAGTTAATCATGCTTGATGTTTATGAAGTCCAAACTTATTTGGCTCAAACAAAGTCATAAACTGAAGCAGCTGAAGAAATACTCCTGATCTGCGCTTCCTCCTTCCAAAAAACATTGGAAAACTGATAAAGAAATTGCACAAAATGAAAGGAAATGGAAGACTGCCTTGTTGGAGGAGAACAAGCGGTGAGCTCTGCAGAGGTATTTAGCCCGTGCAGGTCTGCGTTGGCAATGATGCCTCGCGTGCTCTGGAAATGCAGATTACAGTCCATAGCCTACAGGTGAGCCCACACTGTGCGTGTGAGTGGGTAAAAGATCCCTGCTGGAAGCACAGCATCCTGGACGCTCTCAGCACCCAGGGGTAAGGGCTGCGGCTGCACCGCTGGGCTCAGGCTCCTGTGCAGTGGGGGCTCGGTCCGGCAGGCTGCAGCCCAGAGACAAAATCCTTGGCCGTGCTCATGATGGCTCGCAGAAATGAAAAGCAGACCACAGCACAGTATCAATTCTAGGAATGTAGGAGTTGCCTCAGCAGTTACCATAGTTGTATCTTAGACACTGATTAAAAATATTCCTTGTGTAGGTTGAAATAATGACACCACATTGTACTGAGTGGAGGGAGAGGGGGAAGAAATAATTGGATTTATATTTAAAAGACATTGTTGAAAGGGACCCAACATGAATAGAGATGGGGTGTTGTTTTTAACAGTTTCACAGTTAAATTGAGCTAAACTTAGGTAATGAGGGTATTGCCGTTATATTTGGGGTGTACAAGATCTTTCCATTATTAACATTTAAAAACAGAAAATGGCATCAGAACATCGATTTAGGCATGAAGCTACTCACTCTGGAATTTTGCCATTTACTTCAATGTGAACAGTTCCTTTAATGAAAGTAGAGATTTTAGAGTAAGTGCTTAACAAAAAACTATGAAATATTAACTATTATAAAAGTCCTACTGTTAAGATAGAGAGCTGCAGAACAAGCCAGTGGTACATCAAGAGGACTCAATAAAGAGATATGAATACAACAAATGAATAGAAGCAAAGGAAGAGTCTGTTGAAACACAGGGGGACTCTGAAATTTCCCTGCTAAGACAGATGGACACGTAACACACTGAAATGCTTTCTATTAACACCCGTGTCTGCGAAGCCTATCTTTAGAAAAAAACTTCTCTGCAAACTCTTTATACTGGATTGTGATACTGCTGGCTCTGATTCTCATTCCAACTGTAAATTAAGAGTAATTTTAGTGAGCTTCTTGTAAAATATATGAGAAAGTGAAATGAGACTTGTGATTTCTGCTGTTGCAAAATTTTCTTGACATTTATTAAGCCCGCAGTGTATTATACCAAGGTCTTTCATTCATTGTTGTCTGAATTAATGGGAAAGGGTTGCACATACTGATTCAGTAGTGATTAAGGGGTAACGTAGTACACATTTTCTGTATTGCCACTCTATGTCAGGGACTACTGTATGATAGTCTAACTCCTACTAGTTTGCATGAGAGCTGTCTGATAAGACAGTGAAATATGGTAGAAAGGAAGTGGTTCAGATTTTGTTTCTGTTGAAGTGACTGGATGGGAAAGCAGCTTTAATGTTTGTAGGTTCTTCCTAAGCTCCGGAGCAGAAAGTTGCTGCAGGAAGATGCTTTTTTCTCATGTACCCCTGCCCACGGCTTTGACCCTGGGGGTACCCTGGAGCATGCACAGCACAGCAGTTTTCATCCAGCTGCCCCACACCATGTTCTGCTGTATGCAACCTGTGACATTAACTTGTTGTTGTGACCACAAGCAAGAGGTGCATCTGCAATGTATAAAATCTCTGCTGTGTCTCTCCTGAGGGTCTGAGGCTGGATCTGTAGCAGCATTCGCAGTCCAGACGTCACTCGGCTCGTGATGCACTAGTGGCAGCAGCTACGTGAACCGAATCTTGGCAACTGCAGGGCTGGGCACCTGCGTTACTGGCGGATTGTCACAATTTTAGCAAGCTTTTTAGTCTGCTTTTTTCAAAATCACGATTATTACAGTTGTGTATGTCTTAGGGAATGCGTAAGGAAAATCAGGGAAGATGGAGCCTAATTAACTTGCCTTTTCAGAGGGAAGGAATCTGCACGGATTCATTGACTTTTTGCTGGAATTGTTCGTTCTTCTGCAACAGCTGAGGGAAGCAAGACAGTTGTAAGAATCAGCTGAAGCTGAATTAAAAGTGAAAAATTAATCTCTGCTGTATCACAAGCTCCAGGCTGCAAGAGCCAACTGCAGTTTGCAGCGCAGATAATCCTTGCTTTTCTGCCACCAAATGACTCCTAAAAATCCAGATGCCACATCTCAATTCCCACTGCTTCTGGAATGAAGTCAAAACTCTCCTTTCAGATCGACAAGTTGGAGGCTGTCCCGTACATACCATGTGCCCACAGGGAAGCAGCACATCTTGCCTGTGAAAATCCAGAAGATCACTGGGCTCTCCTCTGACACTGATACCTCCGCAAAATGTCACTGACCTTGGAGGGACACTGAAGTATGGGGATCTATCCATACATCCCTTTCCTGGATGTGGACTTTGGGAGAAATCAGCTCTTTTTGTCAGTCAAAGAGAAGTCAAGGGTATGACAGCTGAGGGAGAGAAATGACAAGATGCACACATGGAAAAGACGTTCGGTAGCGTTAGTGGCCTTTTTTACTCATATTGATGCACCCAAAAATTGTTCTTGAGTGTTTGTGTTGTGCCTGAGTGGGCATACTGGGAACTGGAGGGGTTATGCTGGGGTGGAGGGGGGTCTGAGGCAGACTCTGAGTAGTGGGATTGGGGCCAAGGAGGGAGCGCTGGGGGTCTGTTGAATTGAAAAAAGTCTGCTGTACCTGAATGCATAGTGCTGCCTGGGATCCCCTTCTCCTCTGCCAAAGTACAGTGTACCTTCTCCAGACTATTTTAGGAGGAAAGTGATTTCTGCTGCCTGGGTAGTTTTTTTTGGTCTTTTCAGCTATATCCTGTCTCCTTTCACTTGCGTCTCACTTTTTTTCCTCTCCTGTGACAGGCTTCTGTGAATTTTGCACCAAGAATTGATGTAATTTTTCTTCTATATGTAAAATAGAGGAGCAAATGCTTTCAGCTGCTATTATCTGCACCAACTACTGAAAATCTTCTCCTGTGATAGTTCTTGACATTCACAATGTCTGCCCAGGTAGTTTTTGAGAACTGGATATTGCTGTTCCTGGAAAGATGCTGCAGAACCTTAAAGGCTAGGCTGATTCAAGAGTCAGTGCCTGCAAATATTTCCTTGAATTTAATAATTTTTTAAATCAATCTACTGCCTAGATCTTTCTGCTTGTTAAGCCAGGTATGCAAAAGTAAAAAGGGCAAGCACATGTCACATGTTGTTAAAATTTTGCAAATAATAAGGCTATCCATAGGCTTACTGAATGTAGTAATGCGAATAGAAGTATCTGCAACTGAAGTTTAAGAAAAACATTAATAGTAAGAGTTACGAAACTGAGAAATCTTGTAATTAATTAGAAGTCTTTTCCCTGCTGTGTTTAGATAATACCTTTTTGTAGTGTTTGAATGACTCCAGTAAAAAGACATAAAGGTCCATGTTTGCATTTCTACATGTATGTTCTTCTGTATTTGTTGCAACTGCAAATACTTTTCCAAGGTTCCTTTTTGCTGCCATTTGAGAAGCACCACTTTTTTAATACTGTGGCATAGTTCACAAAAGAGACAGTAGCTTCTAGCTGGTAATACAGTTCACTTGCCTGTACTTTTGATATTTCCCGTTAAATAAAAACTTTCACTCCTCTACAATGAAGATTAGAAATTTTTCAATTTACAGTATTAAGAATGAGATGTTACTTGTGCAAGTAACACAGGAGTTTTAAAGAGACAAGCAGTGATGGCATAAACCTAGTCTTTCATTGCCACTGCAGAACTGAAGCCCTGGACCAGAACTCGAAGTTTGGTCCTTTCACATGACTTCTGCAGAGGGAAGTCTGTTTAACCAGCTAGGTTGCAAAGCAAAAAACAGGTGAGCATGGACCTTCTAAAGCAGGGTACACGCCTACATGAAGATTGCATCAGTCCATTCCCAAAGCAGAAGGGGCTAGATCTTCTGAAGAGCCATTTCCTCCTGTTGTTTTTCAGTCAAATTTTACATTGCATTCTGATTGAAAGAAGTGTTCTGCCTTCTTCACTCAAGTTAATGAAATTGTGTAAAATCTCATTTCACTCTGAAAGCTTCGTAAAAAAGCAACCCCAAAAGATTATTCCAAAGACTTGCCAGTGATGCTAGAAACTCAGATTTGTCCCTGTATTGGAGATGACAGTCAGCTACTCACCAGTACATTAATATAGCCATGTAAGCATAAGTATTGTCTGCAGAGTATTGAAAAATCCCTAAGAAGTGGCCTAGACATACAGATATCTGCTGTAAAATATCTTTTCAAGTCTAGAATCCTCTAAGCAGGTAACACGTACATTTTGGGGCTAAATCATAACAAGGCTGAAACAGGAATTATTATAGAGGAGATCGCATTATTTGCTAGCTATTTTCTTACCTGAAGCAATCTCCCAAGCTCTTCCTGAGCAGAAAATACTGGTGGACAGCCACAGGCAACCAAGGCAGGGCCAGTCTCGGCTAGCTCTGGGATTGCTTCTGTTCATCACACAGGTTGCTGAGCTCCTTGTGGCTGTGAATACTTTGAAAAACTGTACCAGGCATGATGAAAGTTCACCTTTTTTAAATTCTAGTGTACTCAGTCGGCTTTATATAGAAGTCCTTGTCCCACTGGACGAGATGGCATCTCTGGGAGTGCGGCATGCCGGAGCAGCGCAGTGGGAGTGTGTCTGCGGGGCTGGCAGGCAGCAGCAGTGTGCAAGAGCAATGCATGTAATTGCCTCTTGTCTCAATCGCTTTTGGTTCTAACAACATTTGTAAAAGATCTGAGGAAGCTGGAGGTGCTGGTGTTAATTTTATTAAGCTTTTTCTTGGGAGCTAATAGCACTGGGAAAGGTTGATGGCTTTGCCAAGGGCTCTGCACCAGGATGAAGAGACTGTTGCACAGAGACCACAGGGAGAAGTGGCTTGGTATGTTGAAAGTCAGTGTGCGAGTGATTTTTGGAAATGTTGTCTGAGGGGCTTTTTTTCCTCATTTAATAAATGTGTCCAGATAATCTAAAGGTAAAGTCTATGCTAACGGAGACAGGTCATTTAGCACAGCTCCAGCATAGTCTACCTAAACGGGCTGGTATGCTGCTTGGAAACTTCTCTCATGGGCAGACAGCAGCATTTTCAAACAGCTTTTGCATTTCTCAGACCAAAAGATTTTCTAGGAAGTAAGAAAACACATATAGTGAAAGGAACAGTCTGTAATATATGAGCTAACAAAAAATAAGACTGAAGAGCGATAGCTGTGGAGGAAGCTGTTTTGAGATATCTCCAAAATCTAAAGTTTCAGAGCTGAAAGAAAAGAGGTGGAAATGAATCCAACCTTATACGCAGCCTCAGGACTTGGCCTCTCTTTAGCTAACCCGCATGAAAACACATGGTCCTCCAGTGAACTAGGGAGGTCCAGGACACAGGTATTTCAGACAGTTTACAGGCCTTTCACCGTTACAGTGTTTTGGGTAAAAGCTAATTTCTGAAACCTTCCTTTTGTTTTATGAATTGGTAGGAGATCTCAAGCTCTTCTGGATGAGCTGGTTTTGTCGTTTCCTTTAGAAAACCACAGATCCAGAAGCTGTTGCATCCATCTACAGGTACATTTATTTCCTTTTGTCCTGAATGCAAATTCTCTTTGCACTTAAAAGCACAATGTTACTTGCAGACCTTTAGAAACAATCCCCCTCTGTGGGAAACGAAAACATTTCTAACTGGGTTCCTCACAGATCCCCACGTAGGTCTCTTTTACCTCACCTTTACCTCTTTTCTCCAGTAAATGGATGACGAGTGCAGTTGGACTCTTGTCCAGCATGTTCCAAGTTGTGGGAGAAACAGCAGGATACGAAGTTCTTAACCCAGAAATTTTAAGTGTGCACCCACATTGCAGTGTACCATGTCAGTTTTGCTGGACTTATACAGACCTTTTATGATTCAGTTATTCCAGCATCCTGCTGGAAAAGAAAAAGAGTATTTGAAGTAACTCCACCTGAGGCATTGAGTTTTCACAGTGAAAAATGACTCCATCATTTTAACACAGGATCGAAGAGGAAGATGTGCTAGTAATCTATTTAAATGCACACCGTTTCATGCTGTTTTCTTGTAGCGACTTCAAAGATGCCGTGTTTTTTCAGTAGGTGAAAGCCAGTAATTTCACAGCTTCCTAATTGCTGTGGCTGTTTTGGCTGTTGCTGTAAATGTTACTTGAGAAGCCACTCTTGTGCAAGACTCGTCCCACATACAGGTGGTTGCTTATTTGCTCTCCACCCTCCCCCCCCCCCCCCCATTTTTTTTTTTTTCCAAAAAAAAACAACTGCCCCTTGTTTTGCGCTTTTGGTGGGCCTCTGTTCGCGTTAGAGAGTCCCCATAACACAACTATGGGGGGGAAAACACGTGTAACGTTTAATTG
>Ga0181612_144373_pt1 | contig 22654 bp, 14 predicted proteins | sample HoacroProtozoa21_FD_119630 | JGI IMG/M metagenome (GOLD analysis project Ga0181612, IMG submission 119630) | Hoatzin crop microbial communities from Cojedes, Venezuel. Combined Assembly of Gp0051906, Gp0051904, Gp0051908
GAGGACTATACATGTATTTTATTCATTACAGATAGAATAGCTACATAGTGCTCAAGGTGAACTAGATGCTTTGTAGCAGTGGACTCTCAGCCTTTTTTCATCACATACTCCTATGAGTAAAAAAATCTTTGAGTATGCACTCCAGTATATTTCTAAATGATATACACGTACTACTGTACTAATCTTATGTACATGATAAAATATACACAAAATAGAAATTAAAAAAGGATGACACAAAGATGAAATAAACACAGTTTTTAAATTTTATTTTTTTTTTTAACGGTAAAAAAATACTTTCTTCCTGCACCTCAGTGGATTGTCTTGCGTACCCTCTAGGGTGCAGAAACTCCAGACCACTGCTCTACAGACAAAAGCTGTGAGGTGAGATATCCATTGACCATATCTGGCCAAAAGGATGCTTCAGTTCTGATTTACACAGGACATGAAGTATGTCCCTATTTCAAAGGACAGAAAACTGCATCATCCATTTAACCTGCTTTACATGTGTGGATGGCTGCAAGGAAAAGCTGTTCACAGCTGAACAGGACTTAAAGCGCTATTGCAGGACTGGCACCTAAGGATTGACAAGTTCTTGGGATCTCACAGAGCAAACAGTACGGGTCTTGAGGGACAAAAAAAGATGCATAGTGCATGGCCGCTGTTTTATGAGTTATTTATGCATTACAGAGGTGGACATGGGTGTGTTAGGTTGACAGTTGGACTCGATGATCTGAAAGGTCTTTTCCAACTGAAAAGATTCTATGATTCCAAGTGTTTTTAATGGCATTTTGAGGAATGCTTCAAACTGAAATTTAATGGGGAAGTGATTTTAGAAACAAAAGAATACATGAAATGAAATAAAAACAGATATTTAGAAGGGAAGAACAGAAAAGGGAAGGGATGAGGACAGGCAAACCGGAGAGCAAGAAAGGAAGAAAAATGTTATGCCAGCACCTTAGAACAGGAACCAGTGCTGCTTTATGAAAGCAGATGTTCGCAATAACTGTGAAGATCTCATGGCGGAAATACACAGATTGTTTCCCCTATGCTAACACTGTCTTTTAAAATATTTTTGCAACCCTGCACGTGAAGTGTAATTTTCCTAATTTTTAAATAGCATTTTTAGATAATACAATCTTCAGCTCCTAAACTTGAAAACATTCATATTTAACCATAATTTATGTAATTATAGTATACTATTATCTTAGCAATACCAGGCTAATATCCAGGTATTACTAAGGTAATAATATAGTATAATTAGAATGAAAAAAAAATTTCTCTCTGGCTGAGACATTCTTATCATTCAACTTCCTGAAAATCAGAAATCATTAAGTTTGTTCAAGAAGTCCCTGCTTCTCTTCCCATTTTTTGTCATGCACAAACAACTCTCCTGGTGTCAAATTCTAACTGACCCACAAAAATCATAGGTGGACTTTTGTAGTCAGGAGTTTGAACATTCAAGGTGAAGGACTATGAGCTCCCAGCCCTACTCCCACTCAGCCTAATTCTCATGTTAACATCTACGCACTGGCTCCTGCAAGCCCCACATCTAAAACTAGCTGTGAGACACCTGCTAGCACCTGCCACGGCATCGTGTGGGAACTGTTTTGGTCCAGCCACGTAAGCCCAGCTGAACAGTTAGAACTGGTATGAGACATAACACTACTCCCATTTCAGGTTTTGACAGTCTTTAGCCTTTTAAACGACAAACCTAAGGCTACTCGAGCAGCCCTTCATTTTCTAGGAAGAACTACATTTTGTCAGCATTTGCCTGAAGCTATTTGGATCCCAGTTCTGAAAGCAGCTTGAAGGCTGCAGTGAGCACCAAATCTTGACCCAAACCATAGCCTAGCCAATAGCCTCTGCGTTGCCTAGATCACATCGTAGTTGTTTGGCTCGTAACCCAAATCTGACATTTATGCAGTGTTAAGTGATCCCTTTATACAGAAGCATGAAGGATTGCCATCTGGGCCCTATTATCACCAGTCTTACGTTAGCCTTGGCACCTTCTTCCGCATCCAGCACTATTCATAGTTAATCATTCCCCTTGGGCCCCAAATTTAGACTAAAAGTTTAAATCAGCCATCTCTCTACTTACCCCAGCAGCCGCTTCTTTCTCTGCCTAGTTTGTCTGTCTTCATTACGACAAAACCTAGCCTCAAATCTAATCTCAGTTTTAATCATAGCCCAGCCATGACTTGAAGCCCTAGACCCACTAACCATGTGAAGTGTCTTATCAGAGAGTAATGTCCCCATCTGCACTCAGCCGTAAACCCAGCTTCTCACAAGGCCAGATCTTAAACTAGATACTAATCATGGTTTCAGGCGTCCAGTGGCTGCTGCCAGGCGGAAATCCAAATGTAGTTACCCCTAAACCAGGATCAAGTGGTCCTTTGTTTACTAAGCTGTAACTGAGGTTTGCAGGTCACCTTTTAGTCCTATTCCAAATCCCAGAATTTGCCTAGCGATCCCTGCCATCTGCCAAACTATCCTGAGAACCGATCCCCTGCAAAGCTCAGAGCTAATCTTAGCTGAGTGGATCATTCCTGTCTAACCCTAAATGCAACTCACTTCCTAGCACTCTCCTGAAACTCAGACCAGCGCTGCTTCCATGCCAGGCTGCAGTCTAGCCCAGCAGTCCCTACCGCTGTCAGAAGTAATTAGAGCCCTTTGGCCAAAGATAGGCTGTGCATAGCCTAACCTCAACTGCAGTTCTAACTTCCTCCTTCACAGAGGAAGGCAGCTTCAACGTTCATACACTGAGGTGTGGATTTGGGCTGTCATTATGCTGTTTGTGGCACAAGCACTTCGGTCTGCTGACCTAACATGATGGTCCTCCCAAGTGCTGCACACACACTGCGTGGCATGCTCTACGTTCTCAGCAGCTTGTCTCACTCCTCAAGTAGAATCAGAAGGCATGGCCCATAAATGTTTTTAAAACATGTGGCCATCTTATCTGAGATATTTTCTGAATTTACAGAAGCTGTGTGTTGCTGGCAGAAGTTCAGACTTTCAAAGGAATGAAAAAAATGGTTATAAGAGTTGCAAAAAAAAGTTGAGAACATGATCTGAACATAAGGAGTCACTTCCCTGAAGTCTGCACAATGCTTAAAACCATGACAGTTTGAGGCTTGGAATAGGCTTAAAACGTATTTTTAAATATTGCACTAATCAACATGTGTTAGCTGAAGAAATGTAAATAACATTAGGGAATGTGATAGATGGACTCTGGCAAACCTTGCAGTGGCAGTTTACAGGGTCACTGGCCCTTGCTGTCTCCCTCCCCCTTCTGCCCAAGGTTACAGTCCCCCAGGCAGCCTGAGCAGAGGTTGTCATGTGGCTGCACCTTTGTGTGGCTCCAGCTCACTTTGTCATCTTCCAAAGGCCTGAATACAACTCCCTCAGAGGTCAGCAGGTCACATCAAACCCCAGGTTTTATGGAGGAAAGCAAGGCATAAACCTGAACAAAGAACTGCCTACTACAGAAAGTTCATAGGCAAGTCTACCATGCGTTTATACATTAGGTTAGAAGGAGTTTAGCCAAATTATTTAAGATCATACGGACGAACCCAGAGCCATTTTTTGGTATACAATTAAATGAATCACACTTGAAACTAAAAAGGAAAACAGTGTTAAGTGACAGATAAACTTCTTGACCTGCTGCATTCTTCTTAAGAACAAAAGCTGTGAATGAGCTATAGAGCGCAGAGGCAATGGAAAACTCCACTGAGTGCTTTTTTGGCAACCTGTCGTTCTATGAATTCTTAATGATATATTTAAAGTTAAAAAAAACTGTTCTCACATTTAGCCCAAATTTTTTTTGCTAGGTTAGCCTTTTCTTGTCTACAATCCAAGGCAAGTAGTTTTGGACCTAGAAAAGGCCTGTGCTGTTCTACATTGTTTTTCACCAATAATCTCTTCACTTTCAATTAATAACATGCATTTAATTCACTTTTAAATATTAATTTTAGTGCCAGAGAATGCAAGTTCAGTACACAAAGGCCTGTCTGAATAAGTACAAAACTTCTGAGTGGGTATGAGCTATGGTTATTTTGCCTCGTATAAATTAATTTTGCTGCAGGTACACCCTGTTGGTAGAGATTATATCCTCTACTGGAAGTTAAATCAGCTTGTCGGCAAATTTGGATGTCCTGATTTTAGATTAATTACACAAGTATTTAGCAAGTGTATTCTTGCTTCCCACTGAACTCCTTCTGTTTGAACATTTTTTATAAAATCTTTGCTATCTAAAATGGCTTGGGGAATGTATGGCATTATGGAGCTCTTTTCAACGAAAATATAGATCAGGGAATCTAAAGGCAGAACTGAAACTCCAGTGTTTCAAATTCCAATGCTGCCTTTGACGCTGGTCTCATGGAGACAAAAGAAAACTCTGACAAAGTTGTCTGGAGCTCGATGGACAAAACTGTGGCAGGAGAATGCAGAGTTTCTGCACAACACCATGCACATTTCTTTAGCCTGTGTTCCAAGTTACTGATCTTCAGACCCCAGTAACAACTACTCTTTCCTTCTCGAAATCATGCTGGAAATGGTTCACAGAGGCAGACAGAATTTGAATAACAAAGTACTGACATGCTGGCACAGCATCAGAACAGGGAAAAGGCAAAGGGCTTGGTTGCCTGATGGTCTGAAGAAAAAGAGGAGATGTGAAATAAGAAAGAAGAACCCATGAATTGAAGTAACATGTTTCTCTAAAATAAGGACAGTGTTTGAATCCAGAACATAATTCAGTGGAATGTCGGGAATCTCACTCTCACTGTGTGTCAAGCCACCTCTGTAGCAGAATGAATTTAAAAATCTGATTTTGGACACCTGTTTTGGAAATGTAACTCTCTGTTTTCTAGATCTGAGTTTTGACAGCAGGAAAACATGCCCTGCAAACATTGGGATGCTTCTTAATAATTGTTTGAACGAGCTTCAGTGTGTTGCCAGCAGAATAGCACTTAAATGATACATACTCTCTCCTCCTTCTTCTCTGCGAAGACAATCTGGCAGGCTACTGTCTTTGCCTTTGACACGCTGTAATTTTGTACAGCCAGTGAAGAGCTTGCTGTTAAATTTGCCTCAGATGACACTGTCTTAGAAACCGTTACCACTGTTAAGATTTTACTTTGGGTTCAGTTTCAGATGGTTTTTTTGCTTACACTGCCAGCCCTGTAAGCTCAGTCTGCTGCCTAAACTGGGTTCTTGCTGGGTCTGCATCACTACTAACAAGGAAAACTCTATAGCTCAGACTTTGTTAACACCTTTGTAAACTGGGGAAACAGGATAGGATTTTTGCTCGCCCCCTTAGGTCTCAACCTTCTCTATAGGTCTAAGAGTAAAAAGCTGGGAAAGGTCATTTTAGCTACAAAGCAGGTGGGCTCTTACAGCAAAAAGGAAAGTAAAACTGTGGACAAATGAGTGTTTACTGCTTTCACATTTTCCTTTTTCTGGAACATGTAATTCTGTTTTCGGTCTGTCAGTTTCAGTCAGAAGACTGCTGGAAACACTGAGTGCTCTGAAGAAACAGCAGAGTTACAGCCAAGACAAACTGCTGTACTGAACAAGCAGAGTAAGGGCTATTTGGTGGCTACATTCAGCACACGAACTGGTACATTTTAAGTTCTACCACCCTATAGGAATTGAGGGATTTGTTATGTATGAACATGAAATAAAAAATAATAAGGTTTTATGTAAAGCCAAGGTCTTTGATATGAGGTATTATAATGCTTCATAAGTCAGGGACTTTCAGTTACCATGACTAGTAGTGGTGGAAGAACTGGGATATCGGAATGAATTAGTGGCCAGGTATTCGCAAATGTTATACTGTTCCTCTGTGTTCAGTGAAGTCAAAACAGTAAATTATCAACAGAAAGCTCCACACTCTACAGTAACTGAAAAGCCAAAGGCCACTGCATAATGGACTGCTAGGAATATCCCCTAAGCAGTCAGTTTTGCATTTAATCGTTCAGTGGAATTAAAAATGAAGAATACCGGAAGTAACACTTAGGCAAAACATGCCAATCTGCTATGTTATTACAATTTTTCTTTATTCTTACACAATTATAGCATTCAAAAGGTCAGACTACAAAATGCCAAGAACATCTCCCCATGGCTGATCTGTTAATCCTGGGAATGCATAACAAGGACTGCATGGGCAGTCATAAAATTTTAAAGAGCTATGGTAAATCTCTCTGCAAATACTGACTTCATTTTTACAGTAAAGCAGTTAAGTGAAATAGAAACAGGTCACTCATCTCCAGTGAGGAACCCATTTAGGCCATAATAGTACAGCTTATTTTAATCCCTCGTTCCTGATGCCTTGTGCGTTCCCAGTGGTATTTCTGAAAGAAAAACCCGTGAGGGTTAAGAATTGATATTGTCAACCATTGATTAAATTTTGTTCACATCAGCTTTGTCCATTGCAGAGTAGTTGAGTTGTTTCCGTGTTGAAATGCGTATCTGCAGTTTTCTGGCACAGCTGCTTGACATGCCAGTTCAACATTGTTCAGAGGTCTCTTGCTAAAACTCGGCTCCGTCTCTTCTGCAGTTGATCAGAAACAACACTTACGTGCTAAGCAAGAAGGGTAGTTCCTATATGGCATGAAACAGAGAAATGAAAACTAAGAGAAATAATTTAATAACTTTTTCGCTGAATTATAACAAACAGAGATCTCACACACAAACTAACAATTACTTTTACAAGAATGGGCAAAAGATTGAGACATATTTGTCCATTGAAAAAGTGCTTTTAAGCTCTACTCTCTTTTTGGTTAATCTTTCAAGACCAAATCTTTATGAATTAAATTCCAGAAAATTGCTTTTATTTCCTATTAGAAAAATACAAGTGCATAACAAGAAGGTTTCTTCTTGGCCTTTCATTGACTTCTCAGGTTATTTGAGAGTTGCAGCTCCCTCCCCAGCACTAGTGATATTTATTTATATAGGTGCATGACAGAACTGAGACACAGTGGCTCCCTTTTCCTTAGCATTTACAGTATGTGCCACTTGTCCGGCAGTCAGATCCATAGGAACGGATTTTTACACAGAAGTGTAATTCAAATTCTGTCAACATGGCTGTGCACTGATCTAAAAACCAGCCATTTTTTGTATCAGATTAGGGGCTGCGTGTGTAAATGAAAACCCAAGGTAAAGTAGTTCTCCAGCTAGAATTTAATACTGCAAAGGACTCTGCCTGAGTGATCAAATTCAGTTAGCTACACACCGCAGATAAAATTTACCAAATGCAGAACCAAACACAAATACCTGCTCTGACACCAGCCTACACCACACGCTCACTTCCAGCTTTGAGTGCTCAACAGAAGGATGATGCTGGCCATCAGCACAGACGATGTGCTAGCTGCATGCAACAAAAGCAGGCTGCGTAGGCAAAAACCCTCACCTGGCCTCACAATGCAGACCATACCCCGTGCGGCGGAGGGGCACAAGGCAGTCCATCTGACTCCCACCGAGAGATGTGGACAGCAGAGAAAGAGGTGGGTGAGAGAAAGGTAAAAAATCTAAACATAATGACACATGACTGAACAAGGAAAATTCACGACCACAAATGTAACAGAGATGTCAGTCTCACTAATTCCCTCATATATCTAAGAATGTATCTCATGAAGTACACTAAGCAGTGGATAAACAGAGGTGCAGGCAGCGGCATGAGGTGCTGAGGTCGTGTGTGAATCCAACCCATTAACTTCAGTGTTTGTAAGGGCTTACTACCGACAACAATGGCCACTGAGAGGGTTGCAGGAGAGGGAATGCCCTGTTGGAGTTCAGAGAAGATGAACCATATGGGCTTCATGTACATCACACCCTGTGTATGCACCTACCCTCCAACAGCAGGGAGAGGCAAGCAGAGGGCAGACCTGTACCCACCTCCCTTTCTCAGTGTTCCATCACTGTGGAAAGGAGAAAGTCTTGCAGACCTGGTGTGAGGACATGACAGAGGTATAGCAAGAGTATTTAGAACATTTACTACCAGAGGAAACATCATAGTGACACCCCATTTTGAAGCACACATTCAATTCCCTAGGTTTAGCGAAAAAAACACTTCAGCTCGTGAATCCCAAACAGAATTTTCCTGACTGAAGAATATGAACATGAGAGCTCAGTAACTCCAAATAATTGTCCTGTTCAGCCTTAGCTCCTTTTGGATGGTCAGTTAGCCCTCAGAAGACAAGGAACATGAAGTATCCTTCTTCTCAGACCAAGTCTAATATCCAGCCTCTACCTGCTTTTTTGTCCAACTAGAGCAAATAATTTGGCTAACCTTGCTATTATCTTCTTCCACTCGTCAGAGTAGCTTCCCAGTGAATAACTCCTGACACCCACTCTGTTCCTGTACTGCTTGGAAAATACCAGCTCCATTCTTTACCTTGCTTCAAGTTCCCATCCCATTAAAACCAAGGGAAAGCTACAAGAGGAAACACATCAAGAACACGCATCTTTATCTTTCCCAGTGAATTTTTCTTCTTTCCATAGGGAGAAAAGACCAGGCCTCCAAAAGCCTGCTTCTAAATTCAAAGTGTTGCCCAGTTCTAGAGGAAATGGATCCTTTTTGTGCTGGAGAGCCACAGGGGTGCTCATCATAGAGATGTGAACTCATACATGAAAGGGAATCCGTGAAATGTTATGAGGGACTTTGTAAAACTCAGTTTTTAATTGTGTCTGCAGGCAGCAACTTTTGAAATCTCTTTTTGCAAAATCTTTCATTTAATTTGCATCTTTTAATGAAAATTGTCCCACACACATCTGTGGTGCTTATTTTATTAAAAAAAAACCCACAATGTACAGAAAAGATAAAGGGAAGGAGGAAATGAAGATATTATCAAGGTGTCATTGTTCATAGAAAGAGAACAGATGAAAAAGTGAGTATATCTTAGGCAAAAAAAGCACCTGCAAACACTTCAGTTTTGAATGATTATGACAAGCCTTTATTTTGTGGATGTTTCTGTGTTATGGCAGACATGGGTGATCACAAGCTGAACTGATGGTACAAAGGTAACTTCTCAGGATGCGACGGTTGTTATTTGCTAAGATAACATATGAGCAACAAAACAAATTCACCACAGATGTAAGCAGACATTCAGACCTGTAAATGTCATTTTTCCAGAGCTGTACCTTACTATGTCAGGATTTAATTTTGACACAACCAAGCGATTACAACTCTTGCTGGAATTCATACATAGAAACTTTGCATAAGCTAAACCTGATTCTGAAGCTTTGGTCTCTTATCTTCTTACAATACTTGCAGTACCATAATACCTCTTTAGTGTAAAATATATTTTATTTTAATCTATTTGTTTATGTCCTTACTCTTACAGTAATTGAAAATCAGTTCAATACTGGCATTGTATTCCCACAGCATTTGTGCACTTTCTGTCCCCTTGGAAGGTAAACTTCTAGAGACATCTGGAAAGGCAGCGTCTTTCCATTGTCTAAGTCTCTGTATGCCATTGCAATATAAACATTTAATAATAAATTAGAAGTTACAGAGTTGTCATGACAGCTGTTGTCTATTTCTAGCAGCTTGTATGAGAGGTGGTGGAGGCCCCATCCCTGGAAACATTCAAGACCAGGCTGGACAGGGCTCTGAGCAACCTGATCTAGTTAGCGGTGTCCCTGCTCGCTGCAGGGGGGTTGGACTAGATGACCTCTAGGGGTCCCTTCCGACCCAAAACTTTCTATGATTCTATGATTCTATGCTGGGCAAGCCTTCCCAACACAGCCTGAGATAGCAAGGAACATGGTGGACAAAGACCCTCACCTCCACCACATCTCGATTTCAGTCACCAGTGCATCATGGATCACCTGCCAGTAGCCTGTCAGGCATCACCATCTTCCCAAGGGGACCTCTTCCACATGTGGTGGTGTCAGACTACTTAAGAGCACATTATGCAAAGTTACATAAATTTGCAACAATAAAACATGAAACCATAGGGAAAAAAAAAAAATATCAACTAATTTGAAGTGCCAAGAAGTTCACGACTGAAGCCTCTGTTCACAGGGAATCTCCCTCTTCCCCAGTTATTCCAGCAAGCCGTTAATCCTAAGTGTTTTAAAAATCTGTTTCTCTAATACCCTGCACAGTCTTAGATCATCTATAGACAGCAGTGGACAGGAGCTTTGGCGATTCCTACCTTTAATGCTCTGCCAGAAGTTAGCCATACAACAAGTAATGTCTGGCTGAAGTCTCAAAACAGGCAACTCCTGATGTCAATCCACATTGCATTTTCTAGATGTCTGGAGCACAGGAATAAGGAATACTCTCTGTCCAAAAACACCATTCGGAATAAACCTGTATTTCTCAATAGAAGTTTTAGTGCTGCTCCTACATCCACCGTGAAACTAAGATTTTGTATTAATGTAGACCTCTTCATGCCACTGTCTTTTAAGAAGTTTAGCCAGATCTCCATTTCTAATATTTTTGCTAATAATGTGCTTAGACACGCATTGAGGAAATCAGACTTCTAAAACAGTTCCTTCAGCTGATGTTCGCTGAATCACTTCATAGAAACATGCAAGTTGTCCAACTTGCCTATATATGTCAACCTGGAAAAAAGCTTTAAACTATAAATAGAAAAAGCACTTTAGAACTACTGAAGATAAAGCTGGATTTTAATTTCAATCATTCCTTTTTCAAAGCACCGCTGGTCACATTACAGTCTTATTCAATAGCACATACAATGCCGTGATGTTAGATACTGTCTTTAAAAATAATAAGAAAACTCTAATGCCATCCATAATCCTGCAACCACTTCTTAAGCCTAAGAGCACAGCAGCTTGGCGTTTTTGACACAGGGAGGTGTACCTAAAGCTAAAACTCAGGTGAAAAATGAAGTAGAGAATTAAAGGACTTTTTCAAAGATTTGTCATTAAATCACAACAGGACCCAAACCACACAACTAAATTTTGAAAATGGGGTTGTACACAAAGCAGCTTAGCTTAGGGAAACCTGAGTTAGCTCAGGTACCGGGGACAGTCTAAAGATAGCAGCCTGGGCTCAGCACAGTTAACTTATCTGACACCTTCAAGTCTGCTGAGAAGCAATCTTCACACAATGGTCTGGAAGATGCAATGCTTTTCCACTGAGAAGGTCTAAACCAGACAATACTTAGACAATTAGACAATACAAAACAGCACCGCTGCTTTCCTTCCTCTAAAATAAACCATCCCTGTGGTGCCGTTGCCCTTGCAGTTTGCGCTGTCTTAAGCAGATGCAAATCTGTCCCACCAAAATCTGAATCAAACCTCTTGTGTCTACATCCACATGAAATGCTTATGGCTAAATGAGTAAGCTAAAGCAATTGTAAAGAAAACAAACAATTATTTTTCTAACGTTCCTTTAAGATTGCAATTAGATCAAATTAAATCAGCAGGAATTTCTCCACAGAAAGCAAATGGAGCATTTAATATCCTGCCGAAACAAAACATGGCGCACCAAGCTCTCCTACAATATCACGTTAAAACCACAGTCTCCCCTCTTATCAATGTTACAGCTTTGTAAATAACGATAAAAGATCTGTGTTTCAGGGACACTCAATTTTCATGTCCTCAACCCACACGTGATCTTAAAGTAAATCTTTGTGCATCCTTTGCACACTTTCCTCCTCTCAAAAAAAAAGTTATATATCCCACTTGCCCCCTGATGGTGAAGAAGGCAGTCAGGTCTAGATTATAAATTCCCATTCTTGACATTCTGTTACTGCACACTTTCATACTTATATAATATCTACATCTCGTTATTTCCCTTCAGATTTGATAACAGCAAAAGGAATAGCAACAGCAAACTCTCCTTGTGGAGGGCAATGGTTTTCCTTGCTCACAATTACTGCCTTGATTTCCCTTCCTACCTCATTCACTTTACCTGTCTCCTGTGGAGTCAGGAGTTGGACTCAACAATTCCCACGGGTCCCGTCCAACTCATGATATTCTATGATTCTACGATTAATACTCTTAGCTAACCAACAGTCAATTAAAAAGTTTATTGTTTTGAAAGTTTTTAGCTCAAATAAGGATAGCAAGAACATAATAAACGCAGAACAGCTGGGATGCAACACTTGGGATAAACTGCTTTACTCTTGGGATTAACTGTTTTGTGTGAGGGTTTTGTTTTTTCATTTACATAAAACCTTCTAGTAAATGTTATTTTTCTCATCCATTGCTCAGCTCTGAAGATCACAGTGGTTTCCAAGGTTTTGTTTTTGTAATTGCTAAATAAAGGCTTAAATGCTCCCAGTCTCTAATCAAGTCCGCAAGACTAACCTCCAGTCCTACCATCCATACACACAGGGCCCCCTTGCAGGGATCATCAAGACCACTTCAGCAACTCTGAACAACTCACGTAAATGAAGATCTGCTGCTCGGTCAGGCCGTCTAGGAGTCGTTAACTTACAAATTTTGCAGCAGTCTGAAAATTTAAGGACAAGACACTGCTTTCCCTACTGCTATCCAGAAAAACACCCTAATTTCAAAGGTCTTCTTCCTCTCTCGCCTTTCACTGGAATGTTTTCCTAAATTTCAAAGATTACCCCAATTTCAAGCAAAAAGGGTTGGAATCAACCTGGGTTCAAGAATCACTTGCTTCCTTCAGATTTCCTAGGAAGAGGGATTTTCTCTTCAATCTTGGAGTACAATTACGTCAGTCATATCTAACTTTGAACTGATTATTTTCTAGCAAGATCAAAAATGGTTTTCTCAGTTATACAGATATTTGTACATACACATTAACACAACATAAACTCTTTTCTAACAAGGCTTCCAATCCAGTCCTTCCACGTATTTCCAGAAAATGCTTACGAAAAGTTAATTTTGCTACTATGCCATTATTTTCTATAATTTTCATTAAATTATCTATGCACTCATGCAATTGGAGACATAACAGAAGAACTAGCACTTCCTATAGCAATGGTGAGGAGAGATTAAAAAGGTCCAGACTAACAGGCTGGGGGACCAGGCAGGCACCCTGTTGGCCCCAGCGACAGCAGATCATCTCCTCAGTTGGACTTCTAACATCAGCTTCCTGGCTACTGCTGTTCCAAACCATCTACACTCTCACACTGCCCTAAGAAAATGCGTACCTTCATAGTGCAGAGGAATGTAAAAAGTGCATTGAAAGACAGTTTAGGTCTTCAAGCTTCCCCAAATAAAGAAACAACAACTAGCTATGCAGGCTTATTTCACGCTTCTACTACAATCCCTTTCCCCCTCCATATTTCAAGAAAGCTGCAGCCAGACCTTATGGTCCCTGCCTGGAACACAGTTAATTCAGGAGGAATCTTTTAAGAAGGTATTTGTTAAACTAAAATGTAGCAAATCTCTCCTGAGCATGAGTAAATTTTAACTTTTCAAAGACCTGTGATCAGGTCAGGTTTTCAGATGGCCAGTGGCTCAGCCTGAAAGGTCTGCTCCAAAGCAGCACAGAGCTGCCAAATGAAGTGCATACAAATGCTTCATTGTTTTTAACAGTGAAAAAAACAACCCATTTTCTCTATTCAGATTTGGATAAATGGGTAAGTTTTTAAGCAAGAGTAGTTCAAAGAGATATGTCAGTCTCAGATGGATAAAGCAGCATCAGCCCAAATGGGAAGGCTTAGAAAAGTTAAAAGCAAAGCTAAGTTGAAAACAGTCTCTTAATGGAAGTCCTGCACGACCTGTGCTTTGCCCAGTTCTTTTCAGGGCAGGGACTGTGTGATTTGTCTCTATCTTTCACAAAGTGCTGAGGGTACGTCAGCACTTCACCTTACAAAATAACAACAGTGTAAATGGAAGAACAGTGAACTACAGAAAACAGAACTGTATTACATCCAAGCAGCTTCCTACTACCTAATCTTCACTTCCACATAATCCCACTCACATACTTGCACATCAGCATAGCAAACCATAGTAATACAGTGGCTTTTCTTGCTGGCTTCTTTTTCTGACCCATTTGTATCAGAATGAATCACAAATAAATAAATCACCTGGCTTCAAGGCAACTTTCTATTCTTTTGGTTTTGTTTCCTCAACACATCAAATCGAAAGATTGTGTTGCGTGAACTTCCACAATTCCTTTATTTCAGCAGAAATTTTGGATAGAATTCAGAAAGACATCTTTCATTCCAACAAATCAAACTGCACAAAAAACTCATCAATTTCTTTAAATTTTTACTGTAAACATTGCAAAGAATTTTTTGTTCTAAATTTACTTATTTCTGTGTTTGTCTCTAAGTCAGATTCCAGGGGAACGCAATCTTAGGGGACACAAAAAAAATGTACATTTCTTCACTGCTGGTTTGTGTGCAATTTCTTCCAACTCAGTACTCGTACTAATCCAAGTCAATCAAAGTCAGCACTTTGTTGCAAGAACATAAGCCTGAACTGAGAATACACCTGTCTCTTGGGTATTACACAGAACTGATATGGAAGGATATTTTGCAAGTGTACACAATACACTCCAAATTCCAGGGCTACACAATACACTTTTATATGCTAGCCTGTGAGGTTAAATGATTTCAGAACTTGAAAACGTCTCATATGAATTGGATCCTTTAAGGATTAAGTGTAGTTTGCCTTTGGTTTATGTAATGCTGTACAGCAGTCACACAGACTAATTTAGAGATGCAATTTATTTCTCTGTTGTAAGGAAGATACAGGCTACATTGCAAATTTCAAAGGCTGCTTTATTAAGTGACAGCTAAAGCTGAGCAAATAATTCACTCTGAATAATTTATGCACTTATTTTTTATTTTTATTTCAAGAATGTCAGAGACAAGATTACGGTCTCTCCAACATACCTGTTAACTGAAACAGCCCTACAGAATTCCTCACATGGTTTGCTGTTGCACATCTGATGTTCATAGCTATGCTTAGTTTTGACTGGTAAACAAAACTTCTGGCATAGGCTGTTCTGGTTGAACGGTCAGCAACAATCACATTTCTTGCACAATGTAGACATTATTTTTTTCCCCCCTGTAGTGCCTCATTTTATCTGGTGTACTTTTATTAAGAACTTGACAAGTTTAGCTGAACATGACATTACAAAAATCACTGGTATTCTACAGATAAGAAAACTGAGAGTACAAAGAAGTTAGGGATGAAATCCTGACCAACCTCCTTGCAGCATCCCTTGGTAATGTGGTGGTTACATTTGGCAATGCTGAAGGAGAAGAAAGTCCAACTGATTTAGAACAGTGAAAAACTTTGTTAACTACATCATTTCTTAACAGTATAGATAAACTTTCAACAGAAGGCTTCACAGCCTGGGGGAGGAAAGTACAATCACCTGTGGAAGGAAAGGGATTCCTTAGTCCAGAAACTGAAACACAAAAATTGATACAAATTTATCCAAACTGAAATCTCACAGAATCACAAACAGATTGCACTTCATTTTACTTTCCTCTTTGATTATAATACTCACACAGAAAATGACAGAGCTCATCAACTTTAGTGCGAGCCAGAGAACTGACTCCAAATTCCAAAAATTAAAGGTGTGCAGGGAAGAGGATCAATAGTTACTGGCCCAGGAGAACAGCAATAACAAAATATTTCTATTCATTCAGATAGCACGGGATTAGCCTCATTTACCGGTAGCTATCACTCTGCAGCAGCAGAGATCAGAGTCTCACGTTTCCTTAACACTGATCGCTCTAGGTCGAGTGTTTTCTAAAGTATTATGATAAAACAAAGAAGTTACTGGTTAAGATGAGGATAAAATTGGTTTCTTTAAAGGACATTTTTAAAAAATGTATTTCAGTGATTTTGACCTATACTGATTAAATAAAGCAGCAAGATGTTTTCAGGTTTTCTTCTTGTGATGGACAGAGGAGGAGGCATTATAGGACGGGAGGTGACACAAAACTGAGAGGCTTTAGTTTGTTCTACATTTGCCATGTTAATTCATGAGAGTTCAACATGGCAAAAGGTAGTAAATTCTCGATGTGCAACTTAGAAAAGCAGAAGTTGCTAATATCATACAGCACTGAACAGCACAGGTGATTCCAGAACAAAAGAGAATCAGTTATTCCCCTACTTTTCACCTTTTTAGTTTCTTGTGTGGCACAAAATATTATGAACTTTACTACTCAGGACACTAAATTCATCCTATGCTATCTATGTAATCCTGTGTAGAAGTAGAGAAAAACTGAACTCAGCATATTTATTAGCCACCTCATTTTCCAGTAGACATTCCTCTTAGGAGAGTTGGGTGTATGTGTTCAGAAAGAGTAAGATTACCAAGATGTTTTCTTCTTCTTTTTCCAGGCTGCTATGAGTGACAGGTACTGGATTAAGCCACCATGAGAATTTACCTTATCACAAAAGGGTCTGACAGAATCAAACGGTAAGTATCACCTCCTCAATGCTCCAGCCACCCCATGATTCATCTACATCTATTGGATTACCACACTCTTTTCTTCTAGCTTTGCCTCAGAATGTTGTTCACACCACTATCAGCTTCTTTTTAATGCCTCCAGCCTAAAGCTGTTATTCCAAGTTAATGCAAATCGGCTCTAAATTTTTACATTACTTTGACTTTGAAAGAGATAGATATCATTTCAACACGAGATCTTAAATAAATCTATTTGGAAAATTTTCAGCAAAAGTGGATTATTACTGGGGAGGGAGGCAGGGCACTTTAAAAATAAGTTTTCTGAAGTCCTCAATGGAATTTCTAGTGAAAAGAGATTCAGCGAGACAGGCAGAACCCCAAGAATGACCAGAATCCCAATGCTCAAGTAGAGTTTCCACTGACCAGAAGAAATAGGGTTGAAGCAATCTAGAGATGAAATGATTGCTCTTCCTATTTACCTATGTGGAACAGGAAGGAAAATAAAATATACCTCACCAGGCTGTGGTAAAGCTAACTTGACTGAAGCTTTTTAAAGAATGAGTTAAGTGCTCGAGTAGAAGAGGCTGTAAAAATGCAGCTATATTTGTGCACAATGCATATTATCAGCTGTGAAACTCACCCAATATAGCAACGACTTCATCATCCTGGATTACTTCCAAAGACCCCGAAACCACAAAGCAAAGGCTGTCGACGCTCTCGCCAGCGTGGTAGATCAGGTCTCCCGGGGCACAGTGCACTGTCTGAAATTCCATGGCAAGTGCTCGAAGGCACCCATCACTCGCCAACCTGAAGGCTGGGTGCTCCTTGAAAACTTTGCGGTTCAGATGCACGCAGATGTCTGCTCTCATGTCCTTAGGGCATATCTGCAAAACCTGAGAAGGAGATTAGGCAATCAATTCCTGTGCATGGCTTATATGCGCCTATTGTCCCTAGTTTACTACACAGGGTTTAAGAACTACTTTCCTCCTTCTTATAAAATTTCTAATCTCAGTCCATATATTTATTTTTATATTATTTATATACACAAGCCACAATACTAACTTAGTCTACTGTACAATACCTGAAGGAAAATAATGTTTTCATCTCAGCAACGTACTCTGCTGGATATTGAATTACCAGGATAAGGTCTCAGGTTTTTAAGTCAACAAAAGCAAGAAGCACAGCAGTACACAAAGTGGTGCAGAAAAGCCTCCTGACAGACTGCTTCTAGAGGGTAGGTCACTCTTTTCATAGGCAGATTTCATGAAAAGCCTGCACAAATTATATGCTCCAAGTGAGAGAATATTGTATGAAGGAGAAGTATAATCTCACATCCCTTTAGCAAAAAGAAAATATCATTAAAAGTTTCATTAACTCATAATATTGAGATCTGCAGGTAATCAAATTCACCCCTCAGTGGCAGTAACAAGTTTTTTGTTCACACAAGAAAGGGACTTTATTTAAGGTATGATACTGTGTTGGGCAACTTTTGAACTTCCAAATGCAAGCTCCTCCCGGCAATTCCTGATGTGTGCTCCTACAGATACACAAACTGATGCTTAGCACAGCAGGTACCAGTCATTGCTGCAGGTTTTTAAGATAATACAGACAGCCGAGTGGAAAGAATATAGAATTACTACTCATATACAGATTAAAAGTTCCTGGCAAAAACACTGGAAATACGTAACACAAACAGGGTTTTGGGATGACACAATCCTTGGAGGACAGTCTGTGATGAAGTACATCTCAGCACGTATTATCTGAGAAAAACATTGAGTAGTAGAAGTCTGCCTCACTTTTTTTTTCCTCAGTAATTAACTATTCCATCCAATTAAGGAGTACTCTGGGTGAGCTTCAGAGCTACTCACACACATTTTCCTGGATGGAAAGAGATGGCTGCTTCAATGCAAACACTCCTGGAAAACATAAAGGTAACACAGGAAACACTATGGCTATGCCTATACCTTGCCATGGGGCTCTGTGCAAGATCCGAGCAGAGAACCAAGCTCATAACTCTGTGTATGTCACTGGTTCCAGATACTATGCTTGCTGCTCCAAAGGCAAATGACTCTATCGCCGGTATCATCATCTTTGGCCCAACTCCAAGCAGACCCCCTATTACAGATATTACCTCTGAAAGAGATATATTTCTATAGCACCCAAGTGTAGCGCCCTCATGGATGATCTCTCTTGGCTGTCCCACAGGGAGGAGCAGCTGAACCTGCCAGTTCTCAATTTTCCAGGCTCACAGAAATGGGTTGGGGCAGCAAGACCAGCATTTAACACGGAACACAGGCAGCAGCCGTAACTGTCTTTGCAATTATATCATTTACTCCGACAACAAAAACATTCTGTGTTTGCAGATGCTTGCCAAACTTTGCTGTTGGAGTTATACACACACACACTTCACAGTTACTTGAATACCACTCACAAAAAGGGTTGTAATAGAAATAGTAGTAAAGAAACCTGAACATACAAGAGAATATTTAAGTGAGGCTCTTATCCAAAACTTCCTTGGTTTCCTAGTCTAAGAAGTTAACTCATTTTCCATTTCCTATTTAGAGAAGTTGTCTCCAGACTTCACAAAAATTAAAGGGATTAAAGACATTTGAGAGGTACAGACAAATGGCAGAAGTCTTTCACTTGTATTGGAGGTAAGAAACATATCTTCATGGATTAATTTTAGAATCTTTTAGCAGCTCTTGGTTAAATTTTGTTATACTGGCATTTTCTAGACTTACAGACTTTGCTCTTAGCTGATTATTTACTCTTTGGCATGCCTGCAGTGAACACTGAACTGACAAATTTGTGGCCTACAAAACAGTGAGAAGAACGATTCTGTTGCTAGGTTCATCTTTAAATATCTGCCTCCTCTGTAGCAAGCTGCACAGCATTACACAGCAGCCCAACAACCACTGTTCTGTCACAGGAGCAACACATGTTTTATTCATTGCATGAGACCCTAGAAGTTATACACAGGCATCAAAACAACAGAGCTCAGACCTGCGAGTTTACAGATCGCCACAGCCATTAGTCAGTCTCATATCTGCTAGCTTTTGCTCTGCAGATGAAAGCTGATTTCTTGGTTTTACAGTTATCACTACTGGCAGTTCAGCTATGAACACACCAGTTATTGAAAATAACACCATATTACCCTCTTTGATGTCCTGATAATTGGAAACTTTTTTTCCTGTTTATTAAGATAATTCTCAAAGGCTACAGTGATTTCTGCTTGGTTTGGTTATCCTGCTGTCTCCAAAGGCATTCTTAAAGCATTTCTCTCCTTATCAGAGGGAGCCAAGAAAGAACTTAGAAGATAAGCTAAAACAAACATGTTTTACATAGCAATTTTTTCTTGTTGCTTTGTTAAAATGATGAGAGGAGCTTGTACTGGGGAGTGAATGAAAGTACCACCATTCATTACACTACGTATCCTCAGATGTTGTCTCTCCACCTTCCCCAAACCCATAACCCCGCACAAAGATACTTCGTGAGAAAACAGGCAAAGCAGCTTCTAATCAGCACTATCCAGTCCTAAAATACCATTTCTGAAAGCTAGTATGACGGACGGTGCTTCTCAGAATCATGGTCTGGGATCTAAATGGCAGATATACTGAAGGCCATTTAGGAAAGCAAACAGTACCCTGTGTACCCACAGGTCTCCAGGCAGCCCAGCGTAAGGCCACATCTGTTCTACTCTTTCATAACAACGCTTTAACAGCTAGACAGAAATGAGATTGTTTGCTCTTTAACTGCACCATCTACAGTTTAGAACACTAAATTAAGCTGCCAACCAGAAGGCTAGTGACAAGAGCATTGGTATGATTTCCTGAATGATCCACCCCACAAATCACATCTCTTTACAAGCAGAAGAAAAACAGTATCTATCTCCATAAAAGCTGGCAACTAATATGAAAGTGGCAAGTAGTTGCTTTTGTACATTTGTTCTGATGAAGGGCCATCTATTATTTTAAAAGACATTATGGGAATTTACTTCTAAATTCAGTGAACTAGGATGATAACATTTGCCTCATAAGGCAGATTTCAAACAATACATTACTATTACAGTAATGACTTCCAGCTTTTTTTATTATCTTTAACCCACACAGAATATTACATTCAAATTCTATGAAGACAAAACAAATTTTACTTCATGTTCAGGCCTGCAGTGCTGCCAACAACCTCACAAAATAGAAATAGTGCAAAAAAAATCTCATTTGAAGAAATCATGAGGTTGTATTAGAACCTGGAAATTTTTACTTAATTATCTTCTTTATTTACTGAAAACAAGCTCTTTCCTTTATAATTTTTATACTATTTCATGCCATATCACCAGCAAAACATACATACTTTTACCACTAACATTTGTCAGTATGACAGAATAACTGAAATACTGTATTTGAAAGTTGAAAATTAAGGGAAGCTACTATTTGGAACTATTTAAAGACTATTTATCTTCTTTACTAAGAAACTACCTCCTGTTTATTTTAATGAAATACTTTCAGGATGTGACTTCTTTCCTTGCAGTTTAATTTACTTACCTTTTCAGTATCTATTCCTCTGGACATTGACCAGGTGGAAACGATGTAATCCATCACACGTTCACTCAGTCCTTTAGGGACCTGGTAGAGCTTTAGAAAGTCCCGGACACTGTTCAGCATTTCATGATACCTGTTTGTATTAGCATACATTTGCTGAAATATGGTTGTCACATTACCAAAAATGGTTGCATATAGAAGGGCTGTAAAAAAAGAAGAAAAACAATAGATATAATACATAATAATAAGTTGTGATGATCAGTCTGTGTTCCACTGTGCTTTAAGACTGGAAAGGCGCGACCCACAGAAATGCATGCAATATCAGTGCTTTGTTAGAAAGACTTGATGAGCACAAGCATTTTATAGGTCACCTTCAGCACTACAAATTCACAACCATCACCTACTTATTGAGTCCTGCAACACAGAGTTCCTGAAACACAAATATCTGTCTTTGTCCATCAAACAATTCAGTAGTATCCAAAACCTCATGAAACCACAACAGAAGGCACAAGAATTTTAAGACAAATAGCTTGACAGCAAATACTTCAAAATTTCATCTCTGGTTTATAGCACCTGTGTTGAAATGCCATCAGTGACAGATTTCCAAGCTTTAAGTGCATTACCACAGTAGTAAGCCGAGTCATCATTACCCACCTCAGTGTGACAACAACAATGCATCAAAGCAGAAGATGGAATATGCAATAAACAGCTACCATGGGTCAGTGATTTATAGATGTAAGTTTAATAATACATAAAAACACACATTATGGTTTATATTCTTCAGGCAGAAGAACAGCAAGGCCTGAGGCAAGAGCTAGAGCCCTCAAACACAGACCAAATGCTGTGGAGCCCTTCTGACTTCATTCAGCATAGTTACAAAGCCAGCTGGTTTGTCAAGATGGGTTTAAGAATAAACAGGAGAAGGAAAAAAAGGCAATACTTCCAGGTGTGTAGAGAAGCCGATGAAAACACACTTGAGAAGATCCGCCTGCAAAAGCCCAAGATAGAACAGCAGGCTGGTGGAAGTCTCAATGCTCATGTTTTGATGGCTTGCAGATCAAAATCTGCAGCCAATCCAGCCCTGAATGCAAGGGAAGGACAAGAAACCTCAAGGGGAGTTTTCCCGTGTTGTGAATCAGGTCAGTGATAAATGAGAGGCTGGCTGTACAGGGAGCAGAACAGTCAGATGGGAGATGAGCTGATAACCACCAGTAAGCGCTCTGGCTTGCTGTGGTAGTTCTTCCTCTTTATCATTTCCCGTCCCTCAAAACAGGCACCAAATTGTCAGTATCTCTTCCACTCGAGATAAAAATAAATAACTGAGAAGTCACATTTAAAACAATAAGAGCATATTTTGCCTTACCTAAATACCCCTTTTTGCTCTTTATTTCCTCCCTCACCCTCTTTTTTTAAAACAAAAAAATATTCCTCATCCCATTCATTCCTTTGAGAATGCAGCTATTTATTCAGGTCAGTGTTATAGACAGATATCCTTAAGGCAACTGAGATGCTTCAGGGTTTTCTGGCCAACAAAAAACCTTTAATAATGTGCAAGAGAAACTTACAGGATTGTCTTCTCCCTGATCATCAAGAGATGCGATTTAAATTTAGACTTGCTCAAGGCCTTTACACAGCTGATTCTCTACAGAATTCCTTCTCGACACAGTATGAATTCTTTTCTTTTTATGAGTTCCTGTAGAGACCAACTCTCCCCTTTTGCAACTACCTCTCTATACAGACAGGTATAAACATATATATAAAATGTGCGAACTCAGTTAAAAAATAAAAAAAAAAA
>Ga0181612_114213_pt1 | contig 22649 bp, 9 predicted proteins | sample HoacroProtozoa21_FD_119630 | JGI IMG/M metagenome (GOLD analysis project Ga0181612, IMG submission 119630) | Hoatzin crop microbial communities from Cojedes, Venezuel. Combined Assembly of Gp0051906, Gp0051904, Gp0051908
ACATGGGTATGAATACTACCTATTATGACTACAAGCTACGCGAATCTCCTTAAATATAGGAGAATCTTTAGCATTTCTTGAGAGCAAAGAATGCAAGCCATCTGTAATCTGCATTAGTTACAATATTCTAGCTACTGTTTACATATTTCCTTGCTTCAGTGAGAATTAGCATAGAAACCCTTGAAGTCTGGAATATCTAAAACCTGATGCAAAGCTTTTGCTGCTGATCAACAAAGTGTTCCTAGACAAAGCCCCGAGTGAGGTGAAGGTGGTTTGGTGTTACAATTTCCAAGCTAGTTGAGACAGTCATGCTTACTTCATCAAACTGCTCAGTTTTAGCCTCTGTTGCAATTTACTGGCTTTAAGCTAGGTTGATTTGTTCTGCTTTAGACTGTGACTCATAGACAGATGAAATATTAAGAATGGAACTTAAACTGGATAAAAGGAAGAAATCCTGATGAGCCTGCCCTGTTTGTAACGGACTGATAATGTTTGCATGCTGACTCGCAGGTTTTTGTGAGAAGGGGCAATATGTGTGAGGCGTTTTGATCATTAATAGTTTAGCTTCTAAATGTCTTAAGCTGCTATTACAATTTCAGCTGGCTTTTTCAGGCTGTTTCAGGCCTGCTAGTTGACTGTTAGGATGTCTGGCATGTGAAGTCTTCAAACATGGCTTTTAGAGCTGTGCAGTCACAATTATATTAACTTGTCGTATATTTGGGCCTTGGGAAAGAAAATAATTAAATTTTTTTCCATGGGAAGATAATTGCTGGTTAAATGATAACCCTAATGTTTCAGAAATGTAGACCAAAGACATCTTTTCAAATAAAAATGTGTTGGACTTGTAATAATTTTGTTTAACTCTCTTTTTTTAAAGTGTCTGTTCTCTGTTTGGCTCTCCATATACCTGTCTGCTAAGAAGCATAAATATTTAGAACCATCTATGGCAATATAAAAGATTGTTTTAAATGAAAGATTTGAACAGGTGGATTTTTTTTTTCCAAGATACAGGGCTGTTTGTACGTAAACAAGCAACACTGGGTGCACTGATTGTTTTAACATCATGGAAAGAACTTGCACCTGTCTTACCTTACTGTCTCAGCCATTTGTGGACCAAATTTCCTTAAAGCGATCTGAATTACAGCACTGCTATTACGCTGTTACATCTCTGGCACCTGTAAAAGACCTTTAAAAGAGTCGGGGAGAAGGCTGGAAAAGATATTGCTATCTGAACTGGTTAGACCAAACGTGCAGTTCAGAAATTTGTGTTTTATTTGCTTTATCTAGGTTGGACATCATTTGTTTTGCAGATGAAAGATGGTAAGTAGAAAGGGAAAGCAAGTAGTTAAGTGTTATAGTGAGACAGTTTAAAAATTTTATTGTGCTCCTATGTTTACAGAGCTTTGCAAAAGTTAGCGTACTATATGGGAGTTTTTTTTTCTGTAAGTAGAAAACAATGATTGCAGCATCTTAAAAAAAAATGAATGCTTACTTCTGCTTTCTTTCTATTGTACATCAGAGATAATATGTTATCAATTTATTACTCTAAACTTACTACCCTTAAACTGGGGAAATCTTTCATAGCATAAGGAAGTATTCAAAATTGCTGAAGAGATTCAGACATGCAATTTCTATTAATTTAAATGAGAACTGTGTGGGCTCCATAATCACTTAAATAGCTTTGAAAAAACTCATCCTTAATGTATTATTTCTCTGCAGTAGACAATGTTTATAGTCTGTACAAGATTAAAAATTCCTTTTCATTGTACTGAGAGCATACCTAAGAATATAGAATTGCCATTTTGTACTTAACAGAAGTGTTATGAAAAAGTACTGTATTCTTTAAAATAATCACGAAATATTAATCAAAAAATGTCAATAAATATTTAAAGGTGATGTGAAATTTTCATGCATTTTAAAGAGTAAAAAATAATTAAAAGGTTATAAGGACCAAACTATTATAGTTGATAGAAGAGTTGTACTAATCTGTGAACTTTGGATCAGATTTTTGGTTTAATTTGGTGCAAAACGCAAAAAAACATGGTGACTTTTTATTAACCCCTCAATTTCTGTAAACTGGGGTTGGGACACTAATTTAAGGTGTGGGACACCCAGAGTTACTTATCTCCTCAGATGGAATGGAAACTTCTTTTGGGTCGATGACTGACCTCTTCCACGTATTAACCAATGTTCGTAGAAGCAGGACTCTCCTTTTGAATGAAGACCTGTGTTTGGGCAGAATGCGGGGATGCCAGGGCAATTCTGTGCTTTGGAGGAGGAGGGAGCGGGAATGGGACACGACCCTACCCGAAACCAAATTTTGAAAGTCTTACAGTTGCTGGAAAATAGCTTTGTCATTCTTTTCCAGTCAGGGCTATTGTAGGAGGTGGGCTGGGGAGACAGTAGTCGTTTTTTATTGAAGTACCTGTGTTGCAGTGGCTGTATGTGCCTCGGCAACATAGAAACCAAAGCATTTTGCCTTTGGGGTGATGAGGAGAGGAGGGGAATAAGGAATCTTCTGAATAAGTGGAAAACTTAGGGGAAGATTTTCTGCTGATATACTGACTTGACAGTGGAGAGCTATAGATGAGACTGCAGGTGACCTGGGCTGGTTTATATTTAGTCACTATCCTACTTTTTTGATTTGCTCTCGGACAGCCCAACGCTTCTGACCATGCTTTAATTTCATTTGTGTGTTTCAATGCAGTTTGTGCATAAGCGCTTCACATGGCTTTTGTGTCCTGTTCTGTGTCACTTGTGTCAAGTGATGCTTTAAAATATTCAGAGTGCAGGTGTTTGCTGTTTTAACTAATGTTTTATGTTGTATCATATTAGTGCTCCAGGACCTGCAATGACTACTAAATATCTTTAAGAAATATTTTGAACTGGAAAGGAGCCGCATGGCCTGGAACATTTCTTTCCCAGGGCAGAGGTGTCTGCATATCCTCACTGATGTTCAGGTGCACAAAGGTACCGTTTGGAAGAACAATAGGAGACTTTGGGAGGGTAACGCTGGATACCGGAATGCCTGCACACTCAAGTACTTGTCCTGGGGTTGTAAAAGCAGAAAGACAAAAGAGGAAGAGGACGTGGGGAGAGGCGTATGTCTCTTATTAGCCAAACTGGCAGAGTTAAAAACACATAAGCTTTGTCCCATCGTCCCATCATCAGTGAGGACTTTGAGGTGAAAATATTCATGTAGAAAGAGACAGCTTCCATCCTGGATTCTGCTATGACGAACTCTTCTCCTGCAGTAACATTGTAGAACACAGCTCTTCTGAATTTAAAATTTATTTCTGGAGCATTTGGAGTTCAGTTTCAGGCTTCTAATATTACACCAAAACCAATAAGGACCACGTGCCTGATAAATTTCAAACTCTGTTTACTATTCTACACTGATTAAATAAAAGGGGTAAAACCCCCCAAACAATAGTGGGAGAAATTTATATCTGTATCTACTAAGGGCTGATGGGTGAGATTAGAAGGGATAGATCTGGAGAAGGAATGATTTTTGTGTGACCTGAAAACCACGTGTCTTTCAACTAAATGTTGACAAGCAATGTGGAAGAGACCCTGGAGACATTCCAGAGTTGCAAAATAAAGGTAAAAGTTAATCTTCCTCACTAACAATTAAGCAACTGTTTGTTTACCACATTGCCTCTTCCTGTGTAGCTGTCTTCAGTGCACGCAACCATTCCCAAGTCTGTCAGGAAGGAGTAGATTAGTTTGTCGAAACTGAAGAATGAGATGAAAATCTGCTAGTTTTAACCAATCTGAATTTTCTGACTATTTTGTGGGAGAGTTCTTGACCAATTCTAATGGAGGTTTCTTCTCAATGAACACAGAACATTGCTGAAGAAATTTGTGTTAAATCTAAAAGTAAAGCCATTGTCTGATGTGTGAGATTAGGGCTTCCCTTTATTGATTGTGAGGAGGTTGTCTAAAAGAGATGTTTGAGAGATGTAGGTGTGTTTATTCTTTGTAAATAACTGCATGCATATCCTTTTGACCATCGACTGCACATACTGCTCTGTGGTAGCCTACTATTTCCTTCTGCTTGCAAGAAGGAAGAATTTATATCAAATGGGAAAATATAATCTTTTTGCATGATAGGTCTGCATGGCAAGCTGAGATGTGTGAATACATATGCAGGGAAGTCTACAGAAGGTGCAAAGCTGCTATATGCTGGAATAGGAATTTGACCTTGTTTTGACAATAGCATATGTCCAGTGCAGCCTGATAGACTCTTGCAGCCTTTGAGAAATGAAGTTTTCATTTTTTGGTAGCTTGTCCCTCAGAAGGACATACAAATACATGTGGTCTTTGCAGGTGTTCGGTAAGATTTTTCAGAACATGCAGTGCTGCTTCTATTGCTTGCTGGAATCAGTCACAGTTTTTTGGGATCAGAATGAGGGCAATGCTTGGGACTTGAACAAAACTTCCGTACGCTGTTGTTTCCTTCCTGAGTATCAGGGGTTAGTAAAAAAAGAGAAATTACATTTCTTTTAAAAGAAAATTAATATTGTGATTAAGAAATTAATAATTAAGGGATTTAAAGAAAGAGAAGTGTCTGAGAAGACAGACGAACTGTCATTCTTGTGCTGCTTTCGACTGGATAAAGATGAGATTTGATTATTTGGGCGGGTTTCTGTGCCAATACAGATCAGAAGTTTAATTTCTGAAACACTATGGAAAGCAGCTGTACTCTCAAGTCCCAGTTGTTTTCACAGTGCTGAAAAAATATATAAAGGGAACAGAAGTAGTAGTGTTGGGGAAATTAGTTTTAGAGGAATATTTTCCCTTCTCATTTTTTAAAATCTATTGTGAAATTATGTGTTGTCAGTTACATTTTTGTTTGCAGTGTTAATGTTAGCTTAAGAGGAGATTCATTAAGATTAATTCTGCATACTCAAAAGATTTTTTTAAACTGTGAAGATGGTGCATTTCTGGGTGGAGAGGAATGGAAAATAACATACTAGACACAAGGGAGTTTGGTGTGCATGCCTGGCTTGCACGGAAAGCACGCAGTTCTCTTGTCACTGCAGTTTGGTGCAGTTGGTGACTTTGGCAGAATTGCTCCTGTTTCTCATTTCTCAAGGGAAATAAAACCTTGTCAGCTTAATCCCTTCTTGGCTTTTTTGGCCCGATACTGTTCTTCCTACCTGTCTGCCTTTGCTCCTTGTTTGCCATCTTTGCTTGCAGTCTCCTTTCACATCACTTTCTTCTGAGATTCCCCAAGGGCTGGCATGGGATTTTGGCTACACTTCTGAAAAGGCTTCTGAAATTCTGGTGTTGAGTCTACAAAACCTGACCTGCTTGCAGATTTTTAAATTATTGACAGAGGTAAAATAAAATACATCTTGTATGCTAAGGAGAGATGCGGTTGTAGTGGTTATTACCTTACTGATATTATTCTTGCTCTCTTTGCTTCTCCCATCCCAAGTCTCAATTCATGCGTTTAGGGGTAAGCCTACTGCATTTTTTGGTATTGATGCCAATTTACTGATGATATAAAACAGCTGCAAGAAATTCAGCTTTTAGTTTTAGTTGTTCCCCCTGCTAGGCTGGCTGCTATTTTCTTCTAGAAAAAATTTCACTTTCAGAAACATTACAGTTCATTAATAATGTAAGAACTTTATAAATTTTTATCAAGTTGAAAAAGAAATAAAGGCTTATAAATCAATACTTGTTTGTACTGCAGCAGAAATGAAGTCTACTGTTCAAATACCAGTTCAGCCAGCCAGGCCATGAAAACTAATATTGGTCAAAATGATGTGTTTTAATATTCTGTGTTTGTTATATAAAAATTGACAGCCCTAATTTAATTGACCAGTTATTAGTTTCCTATACTTTAAAAAGCAGATATAAAAAATTGTCTTATTATTGAAATACAGCATAACATATTAACTGATAGAACATCAAAGCAAAGCAACAAAGAAACTATATTTCAAGTCTTTCTTATAATGTGTGTTTTTTGAGTGTAAAGCTGTTATTGCAAGTGTAAAAAATAATTAAATGGGAAATCAGATTGTTTTTCAATCTAAAGGTATTGAATTAAATTGCATTATGATTATCATGATTTGCTGAGTATCCCAAATAAATGTAGTGGTTTGTGTATTATTGTAGAAGGCTGTGTAATTAGAACAGTGCAACCAGAAAGAGTGATGCAGGATGTCTGTTGACAAGAGAATGCTTATTGAGGAGTGCTGAAGGCTTCATCTGCTTCAGAAGGGAATGAGAGACAGCAGGAAATATTCCCCTGGCAAGGTTAGTGGCAAGAGGATCAGACCCTCAGGCCTGTGCTACTGCTCTGCGACTCACCTGCTGCGCAGCTGAAACCAGAGGGACATGTGGCACTGCACAACCAGGAGCACAGCAAGTGTTTTCCTTGGATGCTAATAAAGCATACCATGGTTATGGCGTCACACAAGAATGCAGACGTCTGATTTCCACATTTTCTAAGTCATTTTAAAAAATGTCAGATCTTAGGTGGCTTTTTGGCTGTTTAGGATAAATTAAATGGCAAGGTGTTTCTGAAGTGGTTCTGATGTTTCTTCTAAAATTCAGTTTATCTGGTTTGAAATAAAGAATAAACCTACAGAAGTTGCTGAGCCTGTTGCGTTATAAATGTGAGCACTGTTTTGGTGGGCCTGGGTTCAGAAGCTGAATGGTCTGCAGGTGCGGTGAGGCTCCAAACACTTAAATGATACATGGAGCCTTTATAACAGATTTTTAAATGCACACTTTCTGCAAGCCACTTCGGAGGAGTTGCTTCAGGTATTGTGTTCTGCCTCAGTGTACTTGAAGACGCGTCCATATGAAACGTATGCCAGTCAAGGCAGACGTCTACGAAAGTGAGTTAGCTCTCTTAACAAACTGCACGTTCATCAGCTCCCCTAACTGTCGTGTCTCCTGGATTAAGGACTAGATTAAGTCTAGATGGATATTGGTGCCTATAGGTTGTCAAGTTAGAAAAAGATTCTAAAAGTTATTTAACTTTAATAAATATTTTCCTGCTTAAAACCTGATTTGTGCAGGTAGGAGTTATCTTCTGAGTGGATCCAAATATCCCGTGCCTCTCCCTGACTTTGCAGAACTTGAGGACGCGTTGCATCTTTCAAAAGGCTGTGCTTTGTTCCAGTGGCACTCTAATTAGCGGAAAAAAGCAAATGGGAAATTCCTTGAGCACAGTTGGAGTGAATGTTGAAACACTTCATGCAGAGCTGAACTCCAATTCATTACTGTACTGTAGGCAGCTTTCAATATAGCAATGCCAAAAACTGGGCTGTGTTGTGCCAAAGAACCAGCTCTACCAGCGTAGTCTAAACAAAATCCAGGCGCCTCTCTCTCTGACCTTTGGCAGCCAGTTAATGAAACCTCGGGGAGATTTAAACTGTCACTTTAAAATGATGCAGGAGGGTATCAAGGCAACATCGTCAGTGTCCACTCTTTTGCTAACTAAAAATATTTGGTTTCCTGTTCTCTCTCTGATGCAGGTGTAAAACTGTGAATCTTCACATGAGAATATTAGATAATCACATAGGATATTCTCTAATTTGGGTGCCTTGTTTTTCAGGTTGTGTCTCACATTCTAATTTTAAGAGAAGTTGTGTTTCTAGTCCTTTCCCCTATGCTAATTTGTAGCAGTTCAGAACCGCAGTTTGACTTTCTAAACCGTCTTAGTTGTGGGGCTCCTTCCTCTTGCACCAGCATCCTCTTAACAAGATAGGACTTCATGAGCAGACCATATTAGGCTGATGTAAAGCAGCAAAGCTCCTAAGTTGGAGCTGTGGGTTTTTTCCCCTCACTGTTATGAGTTTGAAATGTTGCAAGCCTCCAACTTGATTTTTGTGTGTATGGGTTTATTATTTCTCTTTTGAACTTAGGTTACCTGTGTAAATCTTCTGGAATGACTCTATCATCCAGAAGAATACAAAGAGTAAGAAATATTGTCTTGTTGGGTGTGCAAAATGATGAAGGCTTGCTTTCTTTTAGAGGTGTGATGGCACTTTTTCTTTTTTTTTTTGAGTGTGGTCTCTGACATATTAGCCAGAAGAGCTACAACATGCTTTGTTATGACTTCTAAGGAATTCGAAGTCCTAGTAGGATATTTTGGAGGATCGTCTCTGCAGTGTGGGGACTCTCATCCAGTCTGGTTAATTGTTTGCAGATTTATTGCTGAATGTGACCAGATATCAGGTGATGTGTGTGTGTTTCTGGAAATATAATGATGTAGCAGCAGAGCACAGAAGGTATCCTCCTGCATCTTGGTAACACTTGAAAGAGGGACATGAACGTTCACTTTATGTTGTCAAAATTCTGACAATGGTGCTGTCAGCTGGCAGGAGCATCCCGCTGGTCACTTAAGAACAGTTATTTTCTGGCTCAACTGTAATGAAAATATTCTCTTGTATTCAGTTGCTTCTCCTGTTGAAATTCCCCCTTGTGCCTTCACAAAGATACACTGCTGCTCCCTGCCCAGACTCCCAGAGAGATAAATCCAGCTTTTGTTCTACCAAATTCTTTCAGCCCGGCACTGACAACGCTAGTGGCCTCATCTGATTAAATCTACTTCACTGCCGTGCAACATGACAAATGCTTTTGGTTCAAGTTGAATGGTAAAGCTTTTGCAAACAGGAAAAACAGTTGTCAGCTGTCACTGTTGTGGTACTAAACGTGCATTGTGCTAGAACAAGCAGACAAAAAAGCCTATGGGGCGTCCAGCAGATCAAATGGAAAACCTACTTAGGGTACACCCGGTTCTATTAAGACTTGAGTGTATTTTTGTCAAGACTTGTTTAGCAACAGAGGGGAGAACATCTGTCAGCAATTCGTAATGCAGAAAAATACTGTCTTTTGCTCTCGAGAAAGCCTAGAAATTGCAAAATTATATGATACTATCTTTTTCAAGATAGGGTGTTTTGAAATCTTAATTTGTTTTGCTTAAAAATACAGCTTTTTGACATAATTTAAAAAAATGTTCAAAAAAAGCTCTTTTGAGTAGTGCTGGAGACAGCTATTTGGCTGCAGAGTGGTGGCTCTGCTTCAGAGATTGAGATATGAGAGTGAAACGGGGTTGAAAGTGATACCTGGACATTTGGCATGACCCTGGGTATGGAGTTTCTTGTGCAAACGCACACACACCTGAGTTTTTAAGATAATAGACTTACCTGAGCAGATATATTTTTCTGGCTAATACAAAATATTTATTTTTTCGGTGTACCTAGTGCTTAGTCATGTGTTATCACACACTTCTGAAGATCTGCTGCAGTAGTTAGTGGTGCCATTGTGAAATCAAAAGTCTCTGGGAGTATTTCTTACCGTTCCAGAACTCTGGATCAAATCTTTCCAGGTTCTCTGTGTTCTTATTCCCCCTGCCCTGCTGACGAAAGAAGTAGAGAAAGTTTCTTTATTACAGGATATGGGACAAATCGGGATATTTCTGAGTTACGTTTCTTTGTGTGTGTTCTCCACTCTATTCCTTGTTCTCTTTGAACAGATTAAAAAAGGAACAAGTGCTAGCTTTTTGTTTTTCTTAAATGACTTGCATAAGAATAGGCAGCTTTTGAATCGGATTTTATTTTGAACTCTTTAATCTGGAATATTATAGGTCAGCATCAATGCTATGCCAAATCTATGCTTAATCCCAAACCAGATGAGACTCAGATGGGCATCTGATCCTTCATGCAGAAAGTCCTGTGCATGGTACTGTGCATGCTGACGTTTCCTTTTGGGGCTGTTCTTCTCAGAGGTTATTCATTCAATCATTCTTTTTTTTTTTTTTTTTTATTAAATACAAGCAAAGTCCAAATAGATCAAATTCCAACAAAAGTTTCTGTTTTAAAACCAAGTCAAACATAAAATACTTCCCTGTATGTGTTTTCCACCAGATTCAGACATTTCATATCTGGAAGGTGAGAGAAGGAGCAGCGCCATCATTGAATTATGGCCATCACTGAATTTAGCCTTCCAAATATAGACCCAGAAATTATCTGTGTAAATTGCTGCGCTAACCACCTTGTACAGTCAGACCGTGGCCATGTCTGCCTTGCCATTTACTGGCAGACCTGCCCGCTCACTCTGTTTTTCAGGCTGGCTGGATACCGGCCAGTTCTGACCCACAGGCATAATGTGCGAGCTAATACCATTAGTGCTGCTGAGAGCATGGGGTAACCGAATGAGACTGGCAGGGCTTTCGGAGCGGAGCCTGTTCCTGCGGCAGATGCGTTGAAACCAGGGGAGGCGGGCAGAGTTCTGCAGACACTGCTACGCCTTTAAATATGACAGCTGCTAGGCAGGCTGTCTAATGGTGAGTGACAGCTCCTTTTTTCTAGAAGGTCAAATGTAAGAGGAAAACAAGTGACCTTTGCTCATGCAGGTTGTTCCACTTTTGTTTTAACAGGTGGTTTTGAGTTTTTTCTGAAACTTTTTTTTGGGGGGGAGAGAACGAAGATGTTACTGCTGCCCACTCATTCCTTCCCTCTTGCCTTTATTCTTTCTTCTCACCTCTGTCTTCAGAAAAATTTCATCTTTTTTGTGCTCTAGGAGGAGTTCAAAATGAAAGAGATGCTGCAAATTTTAATCTGAATTTCTTACCCCTGTTTTTTTCCCTTCTCATGGAAGGGAATGGAAATTGATGGAAATAAGAGTTATTAGTGTTGTTTGGGGACCCCTTGTTTTTTCTAAATTACATAATAAAAATAATGAGTTTAAAAATATCGAAAGAAAAAATGACTGTGATGATGATGCTTAAAAATAACAATAATAATTGCAATCTCTGTTTCTGCCCTGTGGCACTTGTCCTTTATACCTCCCCAGACTGTAGGGAAACTCCACTGGGCTTTTCATACTGAACATGGAAATGTTGACCTGAAGGTCATAAGCGGCTTAATCCTCAAACTGTTGTGTGGAGCTATCCTCATGGTTATATTTTTATAATATGCTAATGGCTTAGTAACTAGCGAAATGCCTATGCCTGTCAGCTAAAGAGCACTAACGGTCCTACTTGGTCCTTAATATAGTAAGGACATATCTTAATGACTGGCATTCCTTCCTCCTCAGCTGGAGAGCTTTGTGACCTTCCCTTCAGTTTGTTTTATATTGTAGCTGTTCAGGAATAGCTAGAGCTACCGGCTTTTGGGGGAATCATGTAACTGAAATAAAATAGTAATTTCTGCCATTGCCCCATTTGCTTCATGAGGTGTCATCCCTCCCTGCTCCACAGTAATCTCTCACCATAGAGCAGGCAGCAATTTGCAAGTCTAGCAAGAATCAGTAAGGAAGATTATTTTTTTTTTTTCCCCCCAAGCTACATTGATGTTCTGTTTCCTTTTTTGAAAAATTAGATCAGCATCTTAATTAAATAAAAGATTGCTAGCTAAAGCCTCTTGAGCATGTAACCTGAAAAATAGGAAGCCAAACAGAAATGACTGCGGAGATAATTTCATCTTGCAAGTAGGGGCATCAACTGTGCGTCCTTCAGCTTAGCTTCCTAAACCATATATTGAAGTCTGAAGCCACTTGGCACCCAGTGAATGTCACGGCAAGCTGTGCTGTTGCCCTGGGGATCAGGAATCCCTTGTGATACCATGAGCACGGTTGTCAGAGGACACCTGTCTTGAGAGGGACAGTAAGAAAATCTTCATGGGTCACATAGCAAGAAAGCTACTGAGCTCTTGGAAAATGTGTCAAAACACATTAATGCTGTAAGCTAATTTACCAATAATTTGCGATTTAGCAGTCATTTCTGCTAAGAGGTGTTTTTTTTTTCCATATGTTCTCAGCATTAATCTCTCTGCTGTCAGTGGAAGTAATGGTGTGTCCTTATGGTGGACAATTATCTAATTACTGGCCATTAATAAGTATGTGTAGTCTCTGACCCGACAGAGACAGGAGGAGTGTCGGACTGATTGGTTGTTCCCTCTGTTCTTTATGTCTGCTTACTCCGTTGTTCGATATTACAGGCCAAATTCTGCACTGTGTGTTACAGGCAAGGAAAAAACTCTTGCACTCGCTGTTGCTGAAGATACAGAGCAACTCTCTGGGAACGCTCTCTGTGTGGGATTTGGCTTCTGATATGACTGCTTAGGTGCTGAAGCTGGCCTTGTGCCAGGCTCTGCTCCTCTGTTGAGGGTGAAAGTCAGCATGCAGGATCAGGGACTTCTGCAGGAGAGGAAGGCAGATGTGGTTCTTCACTACTGCGCATTGGTACTGCCCCATCTTCCATGACTGGGTAGCTTCATGGAGATCCTGGTTTGACATCGTGTTCCAATAGTTAGTGGGTTTGATGTAGCGACAAATGAGATTTCTTGCTGTGGAATGTCATGGTTGGAGAGAAGATGGCAGCTTTGGGGTGTTAATATTTCAAAGGAAAAAGATCTGGAGGTCTGAGGAATAGCTGTCCATTTTGCATAGTCATCTTTCAACATTGAGTATTGTGTAATGTGGAGACCCAGAAGGCACAGAAGACGTTGAGGTTACTTACAGCGTTGGGTCTGTAGTCCAAACTGAAATACGTCCTAATCGCTTCTAGACACTTGTCTGTATTTGGATTGTCATATTGACATGACTGCAGCAGAGCTTTCACTGCTTCCTTTCCCCTTTACTATGCCTCCACTCTTGATTTCCTCCACCCCCCAGGTAATAACTCGTTTACACCTGTGATTTATGCCTCTAACTTAAGCCCACCTCGTGTTGGGTGTGGGTGTGTGTCTTTGTAGGTGTGCCTCTTCTAGTGTCAGTCTGGACTTAGATGGATTTAACCCAGTTGCATGAGTAGAACCTGAAAGCTCTGGATTTTTCTTGCAGACATTTTTGGCATGTACCATTCTTGATCATCCTCACAACTCTTGTTGAAGTTTTTATCATGGTGATGAATGCAATGGTTGTCTTTGCCAGAATTAGGCTTTTGGAAGTATGGAAGTAAAGCAGTAACATGAAACTAACTTTACTCTTAACTTCTGCTGGCTCCATTTTTTTTCGCTAACATGGAATATAACAGGTATCGCTTCCAGAGTTCACCAGAGATTCTTCCCTTCCCACTTCAAAACAAGACCCTTTGTTTACTAACAAACTGTTGACTTCTCTCTAATCGGATCATAATATGAGCTTACAATATTCATTGCCCTTCAAACAGACGCTTACAAGTGTTTGCCTTCTGTTTTCCTTGTATGCAGATATGTGCAAAGCCATTTCTTTTTTTGGCCAGCATTATTCTTGTGGTGTTTTACTATGGTTTCTATAAAGCATATTTCTCAGTGAGTATGTTCAGCCCTGTCCATTTGTTATGATATCAGAGAGTGCCTCCTCGTTTCCTTGTACTTTGCTGTTGCTGTCCTTTTCCAGTCTAGAATCAGTCCTGGATTCCAATCTTCTGGAGTAGAGATGGTCTTCTACTGTGTCTGTGTTGGGGCATGATGATGTGTTTGGTCCTTCAGTAAAGCTTCTGGTACAGTGTTCATAGGAATAGGATCAGCTAATGCAATAGACAAGACTTGCTATAGAAAAGATCCCAAACAAACAAATGGAAAACCACTGAAAGATGATGACTGTAGGGGTGACATGAGGATATCTTGCCCAAGGATCTTCTGCTTGAGGCTTGTGAAATGATTTGTCCAGGGTAGGATAAATGAGAAGTGATTAAGAATGTCTTGTCTGCTTCCAAAAGAGAACTATGGAGGTGAGATGTTTGAGAAGTATCTGTTAGCAAGCATATGATTGTCAGGTAGCCTGAACAAAGTCAGCGGGTACTATCCCTTAACTAATGAAGGGCTAAGCTGAGGTAGAACTGCATCATGCAACTGTACTGCTATTAACACTAGATCTACCTGCATCAAAATACAAGTAGCATTGAAACGGACATCTTGTAATGAGTGACATCAGTATAACACTTAGTAAATGGTTTCTGGGTTTTCCTGTGAAATCTGTTCTGCTCAATGTATAGATTTCATTAAGCAAAATTGGAATTAAGTACCATTCTGTGCGAGGGGCAGAAATTTCAGATGGGTTTTTCATAGATCAGTTACAAAAAGATGGTGTGGTAGGAGAATTCAGAGAGCTGCTGTAGAAAGAAAGAAAGATATCATGAGTTCTTCTCTCTTGCGTGTTGGTATTTATATTGGATGAGCAGAAATATTCTATCTCCCTTTCCCTAAAAGATTAAATAGATTGCTTTACTTCTAATGTCTAGATTTACTTCAGTAGGTACTTTGGATCCAGATACCAGACTTTTGCACTTTAGTGTAAGAAGACTGATGTAATCACAGTGAATGAAACCAAATATAAAATACTGCATTGTAGCTTTATACATATAATATATATAGATATATATATAAAAAAGTATATTAGATTGCCACCCCACCCTCAAGATTTAATCAGAATTTGCAAGACCATTAATTTACTGTTAATACAAAACTTAATGTAATGCTCTAAGGTAGACAGCTGCAAGTACACAGTGGATTTAAACTATTCAAAACCTATTGAAATATCTCTGGTGGTGCTTAGGAGGGCTAGGAGGAAGAGAGAGTAAATTACTATTTCGACATAGTTGCTATCCTTATAAATAGTACTGATGGCTTCAAAGAGTTTTGAGGATTTGGGTCTTTAATGTTAAAGCTCCAGTTAGATACAAGAGCATTTTTTTGAGGTGTTTTTTGGTTTTTTTTTTTTTTTTAACTGAAAATATTGAGAAGAGCTTTGGACTTTGAAAGCCTGTGTCAAAGTAAAGGAGTTCATGCTATTGGTGTTTTGAATACTGGGTGTATTGTGTAGTTGGCGCTGCCCCTGACAGTATTGTATCTGTGAGCTGAGCTCTTGCTGCCTTCCAAGGAACCTGCACAAAGGCAGTGTTTGTTCTCCTGCTCCGTGACCCCGGTGACTCAGTGTCCTGCCAGGGTGCTGAAACTGTTTGCTACAGAAAAAACAAAGCTGGCTGTAGAGCCCTTGAAGAGGAGGATGCAGAAGCAATTGGTTGGCAAGTGCTGAACCAGAAAAATAGGTAAATATCTTTTAATACATCAATTTAACATTTTGGGCAGTGCCTAATAGTCTCAAAGATACAAATTAAGATTTGTATTCAATGTTTACTGTGCCGTAGGGTTTAACGTTGAACTTTATATGTCGGAAGTGGTACCCAGGTGTGGATTTTAACCACTAGGAGTGGGTGAAGAACTGAGCAACAGTAAGTTAAACCTCACTGGCTGTGTTTTTGTTTGGAAAATCTGAAGCAAAAGTTCTGACAGCTAATGCACCGCTACTCCTATGCGTCTGATACCTGTAGGAAAAGTCCCCCCCACAAGAAGTCCACCAAGGACCATCCATTCAGTATCAGAATGCTATATATAGATTAAAATTACTTTGTCTTCTGGTATACTGTCGTTTTTGCTTGCAGTTTGCTCTGTGTAATGGCTTCTTGGAGTGAGTCATGCGCCCCAATTGAGTTAAGTGAGATGAACTGCGCGAGTTCATTATTCCCGTAGTTGCTCTGAGTTTTGCCTGATGTGATCTTAGTGATTTGACAGAATTCATATAACTTCCTGATGCATAATTGTTAGTGCTACTGTCATGAGTATAGGCCTACAGTTTCTTCTTGCTTCTTGCCTTTCCTGCCAACCTGTGCAAATGTCTAAAAATCTAAGATTAAAGCAGCAGTACATATTTTGATTCTATGAACTGAGACTGCTGTGATGGAACTTGGAATGGGGATGTGGTTTTGACGTATTTAGACCAAGGTAGAGTTCATATGAAGCTGCACCATCTTTCAGAAGTCAGTATACCGGGATTGCTCCTGTTGGTGGGGGGGAAAAAGCCTTTCTTGTCAGAATAATTATTTTTCTCCTAATTTCATTTTCTCCCAAAGCTTCAGTTTATTGTGTCTCAAAAGCTGGAAACTCCAAAGAGACCAGAAGTCTTGAGGTTTCCGTTTGTGATTTGATATGTTCTTTTTGGTGCCTTCCCTGCATGGAGAGGGCAAGAGTGAGACCAACCAAGCTGGACAGGACAAGGCAATGACATCTGATGGCAGTGAATGTGTGATGTGTGAACTCCTGGGCCCTCTGCTATGCCCTCTATGACCTCTCCCACACCCTGCCTATCCTGCCCATTCCTGCTGGCCTTCTCTCTCCCTGCCACTGCCTTCTCTTCTCTTCCCTTTTCTCGGAAGACCATGCTGATTATTAGTTCTCCATGCAGCTTTGGAGAGAAATACGTGTAAGGGAATCCCACATATTAGTGTGCCAAGGAGTATGTTATCTCACATAGTGATTGCTTGCACATCTTTAACTTCTGTTCCTTAGAACATTTCATTCTTGGGTTTTCTTGACCTCTCTTCTTGTGCTTCCCACCCCCATAAAGTTTATTCTGTGCTATCTTCACTTTCTTGCCTGGATGCATCCACCCTAGCTTACGTTTTCCAGGCTTTCTTTTTGCCAAGATCATGACACCCACATCTTCAGAAGTGGGAAAATGCTACTGGGCCAAGTGCCTGCTTCTCCCAGTCACCCATCCTCTCTCTGTCCCAGTGGCCATATGTGGAATGTTAGGGTTTTAACCACAGAGACCCTGCTTATAGCAGCATACCTAGAGAGATGTAGATACACTAGGTGATATTCAGTAGCTGGAGACCGTTTCCAAAATTATTTACGAATGTTCACACAGATGGTTTTTTTACATGCAAAATCTCCTGTGAGTCTGGAAGAAAACCCAGTCATGTGGGGAACACAGTTCTGTTTGCTTCCCTCTTTCAAGCACCCAGGCACAGCTATGGAGCTTTGTTTTCCAAGGTAAAACAATTTTTACCTCCTTTATACAGGAGAAACAAAATTATTTGGAAAGATAATAGTGGTAAATATCTTCTTCCATTTACTGTCCTTCCACATAGGAATGCTGAGGTGAGCATTACAGTTGTGCTGAGTGTGGTTTGTTTAGTACGGAAGGAATATGAAATCTGATTTAATATAACTTTTCTCAGGCTTCTGCTTCAATGAGTTGCAGGTATCAGGATAAACAAGTAAAGGTATTACGGAACAAAAGTAAGGGAAGACAGATAAATTGTTGCAGAAAAGAGGGAGCAAAAAATAAGACTGCATTTCTTAAAAGATTAGTTCAGAATAAGATTTGTAAACACAATATATGTTACAGTGAAGGATAAAAGTTACTTGCTTGGACGAATGTGTTTTTTAATCGCATTCATATTGAAAAAGCGGATGCAAGAACCTGGTATGGAAATTAAACCCACAATTATTTGATGGACATGGGATGAGCCAAAGCAGTTAACAGGGGGATCACTGTAAGACAGTAGTACTTTACTGCTGACTCTTGGAATGAGTACTTTGAAGATAGGGCAGCTTATTATTAATCTAATTTGGTGAACACAAACCCTGAAGGAAGATCTGTCAGTGTTTCACAGAGTGGATGGCAGTGTACAGATACTATTTTTATTTCAAGTCCCCTCTGCAGTAGTAGGAAAAATATGATTTCAGTTTCATGGCTATATTTATGTCTATAATTGCTGGTTAATACAATTCTGTTCAGAGTTTTTGGAGGATCACTTCCAATTGTTAGACAGACAAGAGAGACAGCTTCATCCGTTAGCACTAATCCTGTTTCACAAGAAGCTCAGTGTTTAAGCTGTTGTACTGATTCCTTCTCTGATTCATAATAACTATTGCATCTTTATCCTCTAAAATTAGAGGAAGTGTGGCTTAGTCTCATGGATAAAGGTGGTCTTATGACACCTGCTACTAATGTGTTCATTATTTCTTTCCCTACAGTGGATGTCGTATTTCTGTTAAAAATTAATATTAAAGAAGAAAGCCATGCTTATTATGTACGGTAACATTTCTGAAGGTCCTGTTGTTTGTAGTATGCTGGTATGGTATTGAGAAAGGGGGAGGACGCAGTGTGAAAAGACACCATCAGCTCTTCATACAAATGGTGGAGTCTAACTTGCAGATTAGTCATTTTAACATCTTTTACTAGCACGGCTAGATTCACTTCAAATGCCTAAAGAAACAGTAACGTACTCTTTAATGGATCATCAATTACTCTGATATTTTTCACTGCTTTATAACACACTTTATGCATCCTCTTTCCCCAGGCTGATGAATATTTAACTGTACAAAGTAGAGCAGCTCCACAGAAGAAACTGAGATGCCTGTCCAGAGTAACTGAGAGCTTGGTGCTCAGGAAGGGTTCTTGGATGGTGTGTTGGCATCATAAGCTCAAATGATTGTTTTACCTGATTCAGAGCAGGATTTTCAACCTAGTTCTCCACAATGTTGAGCCTACAGCTGAAGCTAAGTATGAAATCTATATTTGGCTGATTTAGATACCAAGTGTTACCCAGGGCCAAAGAAATCTTTTTTTGGGGGGAAGGGATGGGCAGGAGGGAAGGAAGGTGATACTAAAGACTTGAGTGTTCTTGAAACAAATCTGTGGAGATCTACTGCACACTTTGGCACCATCTGGGTTACTGAGAGGTAGTTCTTCTGCAGGGTAATGCACACAACAAATTTTCAGAACTTTGTTGGTCAAGCATGTGCTTAACTGCTTTCTTGAACAAGTAGAGGTTCAAACCATGTCTACATCCCATTTAATCATGTGCTTAAGTGCACAATTAGGTTATTTTCACAAGTTAAGTTGTTTAGCTGTTGTCAACTAGAAGTAGTGACAATTGCAAAGCCCGGTGATAGCTCAGATACAAGAATCTAGGAGCAGCGAGCAACATGTGCTCTCAAGTAAGTGTGCCTTCAGCTTGACGGTGGCTTGGTGTTCCCTGAAGGAAGGGGTTGAGATGCCGATTGAGGTCTAACAGCTTATGTCCTGTGCCTGCACTAAACGATTTCTGAATCAGTTTAGTCTTGGATCCCTTGGGTTGTGAAGGTGCAAAATGAAGGACATTACGTGAAAGAAATGGTATGGGATTCATTATCTGCACATGAGTCGCCTCATTTGGAGTCTGTCTGATCACTGTTTCCTGCATAACTACTTTTCACTGATAAAAGAGAAATGTACACCTCACTTGAGTGGAATGCTTGTGATCTGCAGCTAGAATGGGCAAAGGACAGCTGAAGTATGTGCATTCTTGAGGATTCCTCTTAATGCACAACAAATGACACTTGTGGTGATTTCAACTCTTCTGGTATAAGCCCCAGGCAATTGAATCAGCATCACACTTACCAAAGGGCAAAGGTATTTTTTCACAGAAATAAGCTTTAGCTGTAGCACTTGAAGTTTAATATGCTTTTTTTGTATGGGGCCCTCCCAACTTTTTAAACTGTGAAGCAGGCATTGCAAAAAAGTAGTTTTTATTATTACTCAGAATTCACTGTGGAATGGGTTTGTGGGTAATTATTGCAAAAAACTGTGGGAAAACTAGCAATGAGAGTGCCTGTGATAAACAGGATTAGTTTATTTTCTTGTCAACCTTGAGAACTATGGTTCCTTGTAAAGGGGAAGGCGGGGGGGGGAAATGAACCAAACCTAAAAATTGGCACATTTCATCAGACAGTTCTAGTCAGATGGCAATAATACATTGAGCTGTCATTTTAAGGACAAAAGTGTATAGCAGTACATCTTAAATCCAGCTAACGCACAATAGTGTAATAAATTCTGAAATGGGCTTATACACTGGAGAAATATGAATTGTAGCTGGCAGTTACATTTCTCTTGAAAAAGACTAAACATATGCATGCATATGGACTAGAGGATCAAAATTTTCTGCTTGGAAAGAAGATGATGATATGAGTTCTGCCAGGAAAAAAAAGTGTTCATTCAGAGGCATTGCAGAGCAGGCTGACAGGAGGTGGAAGCAGCAGAACTTGTGCAGTAGATGTCTGAATTTGGCAGTAGTTTAAAATTCAGTCTAAAGTTAGTTGAGTACAGGCAAAATTAATGTTAAGCCTGTACACTCTGTTCAATGTGAAAAGTGAAATTTCTATCTGAAATTTTTCAGAAAGCTATGGCAAGCATAATGCTGGAAAGTATGGGGTTATGATTTAAAGAAATTCAGATGAGTTTTTGATTGAATATGAAAGCTATTTAGTTCTTTTGGGTTTCACCTGTGTTTCTTATTTTCAGCTTGTGGTATTGGTTAAGAAAACATCTGAAAAGCCAGCATATGGCAAAAGTGGTGGTATGAATGCAACAAGAAATATCTTTCTTTTCAGAATTAGTGCTTATAAGAATATATTTTGGGTAGTTTAAGGATTATCTAAGACAATCATACCATTTATAGGATGTATTGTAAACTTTTAAAATTATTTTCAGTTTGAGTATAGAAAAGGAGTAATAAATGCAATTCGATCATAGAAGACTGATGGATGATACATTAATGGGAGAAATGGCAGCTGAGACAAGGTTTTGTTGGAAGCAGATGGAGTGTATAATGACGTAGAAAACTATGTTTCTGTGGAAGAGAACTGTGAACTTCTCATGCAGGTGCTGCTCTCGCTGCTCCTGACTGGAGGGTGTAGTTCTGTTGTTTGTTTGTAGGAGTTACATGCGCTGTGGCTCCAGTGTCTTCCAGAAGAAACGTGAATTTGGTAGTGCCAATAGTCCTTGCTTTGCTAAGATTTCACCTAACAATTGGTAAAACTATTACAGCTCTTCCTCCCAGGTATATATGCTTACATGACTGTTTCAGGTTTTGATTTTCAGGTACGTTTTTAGTCCTGATTCTTTAAGCAAAAAGCCTGAAAGATATGATCCTCATAAAGCAAGGAAGCAACCTAAAATAAAGAAATTCAAGCCCCCTCATACCAAACTCAGGTCTGGGTTTGCAAACCAACTCACCATTTTGACTTGTTGGAGGCAGGAGCCACCTGGCAACTCCCGCTTGGCAAATAACGTGTGCTGGTCAGACTATCTCTACTCGCTGTTGTTGTGTATTGGTTGCTAGCGTTGCCAAGTACTTTTCAAAAGCTGTCTGTTCTGTTACAGAAGTTGTGCTTTAATTTACAGTCATTTCTAAAAGTGCTTTAGGACAGTAATGTTGTAAGTAACCAAAACTGTTTCTATACAGTGTGGGGAATTACAGGACTGCAGGATGGATTTATTTATTATTTGGGCAAACGTGAAATACAAGTCCAATTCGTTGTGATAACCTCAACTTAATCACTCAAAAATTATGGATTTTGGCTATTTCTGGATTTTGACACAGTTATCATTAAGAATTTGAAGTTTGGAAAGGAAAAGCCATGAATACAACTATTCCTTTCCAAAGTGAAGCACAGTAAAAGCAAGAAAAGAGCACCGACTTCCAAAAGGGTTTCGATGGCTTGAGAGGAAAAGGGAGGGCCAGCAAGGAGGATGAAATTACTGAGTAGTGAATGAGTGAAGATGCAAGCATTGTTGGTAACAAGCTTTCTTCTGCTTTCTGAGCAGTAACTAACTAGATCCTCGGATGGGCAGTGATACCTACTGTTATATGCCATTGTTTAATTTCCAAAGCCATGAGACACTAATGACAGAACTGAAAGAAACTCGGCAGTTAAAATATGGATCCTGTGGAGATTGGTACGAAAGCCGTACCAGATTCACAGAACTAATCTGTCAGCTAGAGTCTCACGGTTTGCTGTCCTGTGCTCTGTCTGCTCAAAATGTGTTTTTTTTTCTTTTTTTCTTTTTTTTTGGTGCCAGTAGCTGTTAAGAAGTCGCACAAACGTCTGCCCAAATTTCTGTACTGAAGACCACATTGGGGTACTTTTGCTGAATGTTTTGCATTTCTATTACTGCAACTGCAATTACGACTTTTTTCCAGAGTAAATACACAGAATATGGAAATTAAATTACTGAGGGCATCAGGTAGCTTATATTCAGAAATCGTTTACTGGGGAGGAAAAAAGTAATAATATGAAAAAAAATTTCTTAAATTCAATTAATGAATGCTTAGCTGAAGCAGAAGTGGAAACATGTCATCTAACCTAATAATATAACCAAATCTCTTTACCCTAAGAGTCTTGCCTAATTTATAGCTGCTGAAAACTTCCAGGGGAGCAGTGGTGACCAAGGTATGTATTCATGATAGATTTGAAAACGTAGAAGGTTAATATATTATTTTCTTTTCTTTTTTAGGTAAGTAACTGAAGGGGACATGAAGAATTGACATTTAAATGGCCAGCATGTTGCAAAAGGTATTTCACTTTAGATTGAAGAGGAATGCACAAATAATTAATTTAAGTACATATCTAATGAATATTTCCCTCTTTTACAAAAAAAAAATTTGATTAAACCTCCTTTTGTTCACTGAATAATTGAGAGAAGTAAATATCACTAAGCTTGTGTTTGGTGTTCATGCTGTTCTTAAGTGACATCAACATCTAATGGGAAACTGGATGCTATTCTCTTCACTTTTTATCTATGTAACCCATGCCAATAGGCCAAATGCCACCCTGTGTGGCAGAAGAGTGGCTGGAAAGCTGCCCGGCAAAAAAGGACCTGGGGGTATTGGTCAATAGCCGGCTGAACGTGAGCCAGCAGTGTGCCAAGAAGGCCAGTGACATGCTGGTTTGTATCAGGAATAGTGTGGCCAGCAGGACTAGGGAAGAGATCATGCCCTTGTACTGGTGAGGCTGCACCTCGACTACTGTGCTCAGTTTTGGGCCCATCACTACAAGAAGGACATTGAGGTGCTGGAGTGTGTCCAGAGAAGG
>Ga0181612_103952_pt1 | contig 22640 bp, 11 predicted proteins | sample HoacroProtozoa21_FD_119630 | JGI IMG/M metagenome (GOLD analysis project Ga0181612, IMG submission 119630) | Hoatzin crop microbial communities from Cojedes, Venezuel. Combined Assembly of Gp0051906, Gp0051904, Gp0051908
CTGCCCATGTCAGGGGGGGTTGGAACTAGATGATCTATAAGATCCCTTCCAACCCAAACCATTCTATGATTCTATGATTCTGTAATCACTACTGTCTATATGGTTTTAGGACTTAAAACCAATAATAATGACACCTCTCATATTTTACCTTACTTCTTTTCTATTTCTGTTGTCCAGACAATGAAAATCCTCTTATAATTGTCCGATTAAGTTGAAGTCAGGTCTGTAGGGGTGGAGGGTTATGGTAGTCTCTGTTAGCTATGTTATATACTTCGGCTCAGAATGCAGTGCCCCGCTCTGCCACAGTATCAGCCCTCATGCCAACAGGCATCAACACTGAGCAAGTTTATAGTAGGTAACATGGAGTGTATTTGAACAATGTGAGAGCTGGAGGATTTAAACAAATGTAAACTTGGAATAAGCAAAAGTAAAAACCTAAGTTGATCAGCACAGAAATATTTGGGTAGTTTTGTAAGGGAACGTGTTGAGTTGCAACTTCGAGTGAAGCAACTAGAAGCAAGGACCTTCTATGATATGCCTTGAAAAGCTTTTCAGTCTTGAAAAAAGCATTACTATTATTGAAAGGCAGGCAAAAAGGAGGTGCATACTTTTTTTTTCAATTTAAAGAAAACTAGTGTGCTGTGTAGAAATGGTGATTCAAGACATCTAACAATTAAAAAAGTTCCTAGCTGCATTTCTCATGAGTTAGGTGTCTCCCATGTACTATATGTAGGAGACTGAGTGGCAGGGTGTCCTGGATTTGGCCAGGACCGGGTTAATTTTCTACCGGACTCCAGGAAGGGGCACAGCCGGGCAGCCTGACCCCACCTGGCCAAACAGAGCAGGGTATTCCATACCATGTGCCGTCATGCTGGGTTCTGGTGGGGGGGAGCAGGGCGGCGGGAACTCACTCACGGCTTGGGAGCGTGGCACCAGTCCAGTCCGGGAGAGAGAGGCTCTGTGGGTTGTGCAATTTGTGTTGTGTTTTCTCCTTATCTGTATCATTGTTGTTCCTGTTCCCTTTGTTTGCTGTTCTGTTAAACTGCCCTTATCCCGACCCACCAGTTTCTGCCTCTTTCTTTCCATTCTCCTCCACACCCTGGCAAGGGGAGGGGCAGCCACGTGGTGCTTTTGTTGCCGTCCGCAGCCAAACCACAACACATTCATCTCTCAGTCACATCATTTTTAATGTGATGGTATATGGAGTCACATCAACTTAGACTACTCCATAAGGTACTGCATGGGAGGTGGGAAACAGGAATTTTTTCAACAATTAACAAAAGAATTAGGATTTTATTGCCAAAAAGCCTGTCTTTTTATTCTTCTTATTCTTCTGCAATGGTTTAATACAACTAACAGGTAAGCACTGATCGTTCCGAACTTTCCTGTGGCCAAATCCTGAGGCACCTAAGGCAAAGTAAGTGGCAATGTAGATAGCAATATTGAATAGAGTGGAGCAAAACGGATTATGGAAGAAGCCTAAGTAAGCCAAAACACATGGATGTCCACTTCAAAAACCAGTCTCTTAGAGAGTGCGAGACATTATGCACAAAAATCTATATATTATGAAGGCTAGCTCAGTGCATGCACAGCAAACCAACATGTGGCTTTCTTACTCTTATGCTGGGTTTTGTATGATCTATTTTTTAATTTCACTCAAGTGAATGATGAATTTTAGGGTAAAGTTACACCTCACCACCTAAAATAAGCTATTGGTAGACCAATGTTGAATGGCAATTTCCTGCTTTCCCTCTCCTTCCCTTCTTCCCTCCTGTCTTTTCATTGCACCAGTTCTGAAGGTCAGCCCGGTGCTGGGCCAGTTCGGTTCACCAGCAAGACAGCCTAGGTGGCCAAAAAATGTGATGATTTTCCTGCTGGCTTCACAAGTTGAATCAGCTCAGGGAAAGGCCTGATGAGCATCAGAGCTGGCACAAAGCAAGAACTGGGACTGTCTGGCAAAGAGAGGAGCAGGCAAAAAGGAGAAGGACCTCGCTCTTGGCAGCAGCGAGCTGTTAGCCTACTCCAGCTTCACTCTTGGAGAAAGGGATTTAAAAAAGGGCAAAGTAAAGAAACTAGCAGCAAAGTTTTAAAGGTGGTGGTGGGAACATGCTGACAGGAGAATACGGACCTGCCTGGGTTAAGATGGCCTGTTGTTATTCACCCTGACTCTTGCACTTGGTTGCAGAAAGAGCTGCTGAGAGCTGCAGCCTTGGAGGGAGCTGGGAGGAGGAGGGGAGGGAGAGAGGAGGAAGAAGGAGCGCCTACTCTGGCTGGACTGATTCTGGACAATTTCTCATATGCTTTGATAGGGGAAAAAGCTTCTCCAGGGAAATATGGAGCTTTTGATATTTGCTGAAAGTTCTTTTGAATATTTTGATATTTCACCCTACCAGTGACTCCTATGGGCAGGAAACGTCTTATGGGAAGCAGAATAAAGCAACTTTTAGAACAATCGTCATCATATTTCAAGCAGTACTAGCTAACAGGATTCTCAAATTACTAAAAACTTTCCTCTGGCTAATATAGAGCCTATTAGTGAAGTATTATATTATTTGTCAAGAATGCTTATAACACAGTCCATGCCTACCTATATGAACTAGAAAAATGAGGTCAGCACTTTGCTAGCAAGATTTGTATTTAAACGTTGTTCTGCTGCTCACAACCTGGGACAATGGATGAAGGAAGACACAAAAAAACAACCAGCTTAGGAACTGAGCACAGCTTTGGTGAGGTAATGAGACAGTTCGTACTGTTGCTTCTTATAATGGCACTATCTAGAAGCATTTGAAACAGTTGCCTCTGGGGTGTCTTTGTTGTCCTACTTCTCCTTCATGTCCATCTACTGTTCTGCAGTGTGGTGTGTGGAATGGCACCAGAATGGATGGCAAGGCCAATATCTGGAATGTAAATATTTATTCTTCAGTCCAACCATCTCCCACCCTAAGCTTATATACTTTTATTAAACTTGGTCTTCCTCTCTCTGTACCGCTGTTCGAGACAACGCAACCACATATATACTCCTAAGTTTTTGTTGTTGTTTAGCGTATTGCCTCTCAGCTTTTGCTGAGACTAAACAGGTAACGTGTAGCAATTGTTTCACAGCAGCTCATCCCCTGCTCTTGCAGCCACAAAACAGGAGAAATACAAGTTTATAAACCCTTTCAAAGGTTTTCAGAATGTTCTTAAGTTTTATAGCAGGAAATAAGCCAGACTGATCAAATTATTTGAGCACTGTCACTCAGCATGGTGGCACATGGCTTTGGTTGCCTTGTTAGCTGGTAGAAAGGATTCAGTCTGGTCTGGAAAGAATAAAACATGGAAGAGAATATAGGAAACCCAGATTCAGTCCATGCTCTCATTAAAGAACTGTGCTCAGCCAAGAAAGGGTGTGCTACTCCAGGATCTTTTCAGGGGTGAGCAGTTCAGAAAACATGTTTTTCTGAAAAAGAAGAAGAGAGAATGAAAATGCCTCTTCATCACACATTAGAGCACTCTGCTGCAAGAGGGACAACTGTGATACAGTCCCTGCTCTAATTAATGTTAAAAATGTAATGGATCTTAAGTGATTATTAAGGAATTATCATAAGGTAGTGCAATGAATACCTATTATTTGTAACAGGTATTAAGTATGTAGATGCATTTGTGAAGATAAAATCATCAGTCAGAGATAAGATTCAGATTTTGTCCTCTAAGTATCCAAATTAATCATTAAACCCTTTTGAATTCAGATGTCACACCTGACTTTAGTCTTACTCTGAGAGTGTGTTTTGCATTTTGTTCCATATTCTGCAGCCATACAAAAGTGAAACTCTCCTGAGCATCATCAACACATCATCATGGCCTCAGCTCACTCTCCGGGGGCTGATGGAGGCCCCGGCCACAAGGCTGGTGGGAGCTGGCTGCAGACCGGGGACATCTTTTTGGCTGGAGCACAGAAGGCAACACAGGACAAGCCTTGAAGGATGTGGGATGGGGGCTTGCACTTTAGATGTGGGGAGATTCAATTTATGCACAAACAAGCAAAGCCCTTTACAGCTGAACACAACTATTGCAAATCCACTAGAGGCAGCTGAGCCAGTTTGTTCTCCAACACTAACCTGATCCTTGGGACACTCCAAGAAAAATTAAAATCCATAATTCTTCTTTAACATAACACCTTTTTTTTGTAGCAAGTCACGATAAAAATTTGCTGGTGATTTGCTTTTGACTAAAGACTACAACACCACAAAACGTCAATGGAGCTCGTAAAAGTTCTGTGTGACAGAGCAAATATCTTCACCGATACACGGCTTTTGATTGCAACAGTCGTGTGAAAGGGTTCCTGCAAATTCAGCAGCTACAGTGGTGAGTGCTATTGATTTCTGTAATTATTTCTGCTTTTTACCCCTGATACAACCTGTGACTTCATTAGAAGTTTCATTGCTGGCTCCCTTTCACAGGCCAAGTCCCGCTTCAGGGGAACACAAGGCACCTTCCCATGGGGCATGGGTGTCCCGGGGCCTCCGAGGACCACCGAAGGGTGACCGCAACACAGTAAGATGCTTCATTTTGAAAAGAAAAATACAGTAATCACACCAGTAATGAGTTTTCCATTGAAAATTTGATAACACAATTGCATTGATGTTGCAAATGGTCAGCTTCTACTTTTTCAGACAGCTATGAATCAAGCATATACTTTTCAAGTAGCACAGAAACAGACATCACCAGTAAATCAATCTGGACGTATTAAATGATAGATCTCATTTATTCAAGTAGATTACCTCTTTTCTTAGGCCCAATTTTTGACAGAACTGAAACATTCAAAAAAGTTCACATATGTGAAAAAGCCAAATTGTTTTAAATCTTGAGAATTATTTTTTTCATGTCTCTCCAGGTGCCTGGGTTGAGCAGAGGTTTACATTTTGCCTCAGAACTGTTGTAAAAAGTTAATTTAAGTGAACTGTTATATTCATGAACATAGAGACTTTTTACACTCAGTGACGTGAGTCATTAATTGGACATCTCATTCATCACAGACCCTTACCAGAGAAAACAAAGAACAAGAACTAAAACAGGACTCTGGCTTTGTTAAAAAAAAAAAAAGAAGTTTCAGGAATCTGCGTTTAATCAAAACATGCAAAACAATCTCCAGATACTGTCTGGCAACAAATTTAGGATTTGCAGAGCTGAAGTGCTCATTTGTTTGGCTATAAATATTATGTTGATGAAAGACAGTCCTAACTCTGTCTTCCACCACTTCACTTCTGATAGGGAAGTTAAGATTTTATGTGTTTGCTTAGAAACCCATTAGATCTAACCTTTCCAGAAGAATTACAAAGGAGAAAGATAAATGGCCGTGTATCAGTTCAGGGGAGGGAAAGGTTTCATCTGGGGTACTGCAGGGGTAAGTACGCAGTCTAGGCATATTTGATGTTATCATTCATGATGCAGCATACAAATGAAAATCAAAGATTATAGTAAGGTGGGAGGAACCGCTAATACTAGTCGGGGAAAAAAATATTTTAAATTACATCAAGAGTTTAGGAAGAGGAGCAAGAAAATAAGATTAAAGCTGGAAAAATTCAAGGTATTACACCTGTGAGAAAACACTCCAAAGAGATATTTAGTGGGAGGAAAAAAGCAGTAACACAAGAGGGCTGAGGCTGAACAGGATAATTATTAGACACACACTTGCAACAGGAGAAGGCAACAACAGCAAAAGCCAAGTGAAGGTGTATGCGTTCAGAGGCCTTAGCTCACAACTGTGGAATCAGTAAAACTTTTGCATATGAATTGGCAGCAGAAAGACATTTAGAGAAAGGAGATGATCTGCGAAGTGTGTGAGCAAAGTTTTGCATAAGTATAAACAAGTGAGAGGTTGCTGCCTCTTGCTGACTATTAGGTTCTGCATCATCCTGGCAAAAAGATTTCTGGCTACCTACACAAGCCTTGCCTCAAATCCCTCTGCAAGCACAAATGTAAAGGCTGTGCAGAAGGAACTGAGAATTTGGGATTAGGTTTTTGCACAATGCCCTCTCTACTTCACTACAGGGTTTAAACCTCAGTAAGCATAGGAGACAAAAATACTGCACTGCATACAAATAAAAAAGTCACAAATATAGTCTCTTTGTTTTGTGAACATAAGCACTGCATGGGCTGTTGCACTACTGATTTTAATTTGAGCATCTGTACTGGGCTAAACCAATACCCTTAGAGGTGGACACTACCGAATTGCAATCTTTGGAAGTAGAGTTTGAATACTATTTTTAATGCAACTTCTTGGGAAAATGTGGAGTAATACAAAACCACTTTCTTTTATACAGCTTCTTGTTACCTAAATCGTAACACCTTCTGAAAGAAATATCACACAACAGAGGAAAGTAAATGACTAAACATTCCAGGAAAAGGAGAAAAATCATGCAAAACCATCTTTTGATTGGTGATACCAAACTTATAATCACGACTATTGCAAATATTTGCGAAAAATTAGTGCATTTAAAGAGCAAAATATTTAGAATACACACAATATTTTCTTTCCCTTAGGATTAGTGGCTCCTATAAAAAGAACCTACACAAAGGAAGAATCATTTTTCTCTACTCAAACACAAACTTTCACACTTTGTCTAAAATTTTCCACATATAAACTCCTGGTCATGTTTCACACCATGTTACGTATTTAATAACTACCCACAATCAACCCAGGAGAATAGCATCAATTTATCGGGAACTGGGCTCAGCTCTGAAAGATTATCAGAGAACACTACAAAAAAGCTGCTGTTTGTAAGAGATCACTTGGAACAGTACATTATGCCCTGTAAAGCAGCCAGGGCAGTTTTATTAAGGTCAGATGGCATTTGAAGACAGAATCATGAAGAAACATATTGAAAAGGCTTTTATAGAATGGTCCTGTTGTGAAAACACCTTAGGGACTTAAGCACATGCATACATATGTTTCTTGTTTTTATTTCCATGACTTCATGTACAGTAACCCAGTTGACCAGTCAAAAAGTTTTATTTCCTGTCACTTGCTGCCCTAAGCCTTTACTATACCTGGGTCTACAAAGTGTATGTTCCATACAGTGTGAAGAATAATTAGGCTTTTGTCAATATCACTGAAAATTAAAAAAACCACAAAGCCAGATCAAAGAACAAAGACTTAAAATGTAGTGGTTTTTTATTATTCTGTACAAAATGCAGTCATTTTCTAATTTCCAGGGTGTTAAGACAGAGATGTATTTGAATTGCTGTCTCTTGGAAGACCAACACTGAACCCAGCAACCTGGTGCAGCCTCCAAAGAGCTACGAGAGCAAAACCAGAGCGCCAAACAGTAATGCATAAACAAGACAAAGGACCGGGAAGCGGCTCCGAGAACTGCATCGGTGCAGCCCTGCTGCTGAGCAAATGGCTGTTGATTCTGCAGTCAGAGGTAGCCTAGCAGAAGGTAAACAATCCTACTGGTGAAGTCTTGGGTCAGGTCTCCCCTTTTTTTTAGGTACATTGATAAACACACTTTTTAAAGCATATTTAAAAACATGCATGTAAAGGAAAATGCGATGACAAAAGTCACCTTGAATTTTATGCAGTGCTTTCTTACCTAAAAGCTGTACTTCTGACTTAACTAGTGTTTAGTGAATTGCAATAATTGCACCATTTTTATATTACTTCATATTTCTCATGGTTAGTTTAAGTTATCAAGTCACTCCTTAAAATTGCCTTGGCTACACTAACAAGTTCTGGATTCCTAAGAACTGGTGCACAACAGAACTATTTCAGCTACCAGGCTAATTTTGTATGGATTTTCTGAATCTCTTTAAATTTACCAGTTTGATTTTTGAAGTACAGCCAACAATACTGGAATTACATATCTGGCATTAATCACAGTATGGCCATCAATCCAGCAACATCTCTGCAGTTCGTAGATCCCAAAGTGGTTTTACATCGTGCCAGTAGTGCATGTAGAGCTGGCTGTTTATACTAATGTCCCCTTCATCTTTCCTAGTCCAAAGAGAGTCACAGGTTTCCAGGATCAGATTCTTTGTTCCTAGAAGCATGACCTGAAATTCAGCTGTGTTATAATGACATCAGTTTCCCAAGCAAGCCAACGTGGCATATTTTATCAGTCCCTGTCATTATTTTCCATTTACCTTTTACTTTTTAATCGTTTGCTAATATTACCAGCAATGATTTTATATTGTTTTTCCTGCCACCACTAAGGGTAATGTGTGTAGACAGAGAATAGATCCCAGAGGGACCCACTAGAAACCTCTTGTGAGATGATCATTTCGATTTAAGATTGCATTTTACATTCTGCTGGTAGCTAAGCTTAATCTGTATCATACTTGCTGTATGTATTGCATATACTGTATTACACCAAAATACTCTGGGAGACTAGGCCAGATTCTTTACAGGTATTTGTTATTTCAACACGCTTTCCTTATCAATCCAATTTGTGGATTTATCAATCCAATTTTTGACAGATCTATTTTCACTGAAACCTTGCTAAATTACATTAATCATTCCATTATGATTTCTCTCCTTTTTGCTTTGATTTTAAGCTGGATTGCCCAGATCAAAATTTCCCGGGTCATGCTATTCACCTTTTGGACAGTAAATCAAATGCAAATAGAAGAAACTAAATGCACTAGACAGGGAAAGATACCAGATCAAGACAAGATGAATTGATTTATGTTGAGATTTTTAAAATTGTCATTATAATAAGATGTTCAATTACATTAACTGGTGTAGACCTTACTATACTACTTTAGTACTGTAGCATTTTATACTGAAGTAAAAAGAAGGTTTACATTTTCTTTTAGGTTTCTCATCACTACTGGGAAGAATTTAGTATGTGTGTACATGTTTTGTTTAAGGAAAGTACATATATTATTTAATTTGATTTAGAACATAGCATACATTTATAATCTATGTTCTTTAAAAACATTTATTATATGGGAAGGTGGAGACTGACAGTATTTGCCAGCTGACAATCTTTACACATGGTTTGTTCATGTTACTTTGGACAGGAATTTGAAGTGCACAAAACATCATTAAAGATGTCTTTATTTTTATTAAATACTATTATTTGTCTGTTGTCACCATGAGAAAAGAAAGAAATTGTTTGGAACATTTTTTTCCTCATCTTTCAAAATATCTAATTTTGGAAGTGTTATTTGTGATTAATAAGTCTACAGCATTGAGGAACTTGTTTATTCTTCATCACCTAAGCAGGATTGTCATCTTTGACTTCGTTTGGTTCTCTGCAGTCTTGTGATGGTCATAAATCTCTCAGGAGTGCCATAACTCTACAATGCAAGTATTTGACGATTTCATAGGAAACAGTCAAAAGTACCAGATGATTTACACTGTCAATGTCGTGAGCATCCAGTTGATGGAATAACAATAAATACATTCTGTCATGGAATTATTACAGAGAAATAAAGTTTATTCATAGTGAACAGAACATATGAAGAAGATAACTTTTAAACAATACTCCTGAAAATGAAAGACAAAAACAGTGTTCAAAAGGAGGTACTTTTAAGTAATACTTTTAAATACTTGTAAAATGGATACTAGCATTTTTTTTACTTCCTTGCAAGAAACTCTAAAAACAAAGCTTGTACAAATATAAGGTTGGTTGTCAGTTTAGGCATTATGCTACACACTGTTGTAATGCAAGAAAATCTGTTATCACTTCTTTGACTTAGTCAATGAATTTTCTTACTGTTTTAAAATACAACCAAGAGAAAAAAGCTAAGAACCTTGGGGGGAAAAAAAGCAAACAGGAGTTTTTTTCATTGCCTTTAACACACTTCAGAGAGCAGACTTACTTGGTTGGCCTGCGTGTTAAAAATTGACTTCTTTTTGCTCCATCACTTCCAACCACATCTCAGATCTCCATAGATTCAGGCAAAGGAGCCCAGGTAGGAGTGTTCTCGCTGAAGTTACAACACATAAATTTCACTTTGGTGGAGGATCTAAGGGAGGTCTTCTTGGTGCAGGATCCAAGGGAGCCATTACTACCTAGGATTTGGTTTGAGCGCACAAACACAACTAAACTTGTGCCCAGACTTTCTTTGACAGTGGTTATAGCATGATGTAAAGAATCTTCAGTTAGTTTTCAGCCAGACAGGTGGACTGCCACTTTCAGTCTTTCCCCAGCCCAGAAAACTGAATACAAGCCACTTCATTCTGCTTCTTTCCTGTGATGGCAATTTAGCATAGCTCATATTTGCACTTCTTTGAGCGCAGGCAAACTGCTGAATTTAATGGCAAAGCTACATGAGTCCCACTGCAGGCACTTTAAGCAAGGGATAAAAATAAGATTTTACTACGTAATGTATTAACATATAATAACAAAGTACCATTGAAATAATTTCTTATCTGTTGAACTGAATAATTTCTTACCTGTTCAGCTGCTGCTATTGCTTATAATCCCTCTATACCTTTCCATTGCATATCTGTTTGGTTTTTTGGTAACTCTTGGCATTTTTTTAATAATACGTGGCTTTTCTGCAGCATTTTTCTTGTTCCAAGTGTTAATTACTTTATTTTTTTCTGAGGAATTACTGAAGCTATCTTTGTAGACAGTTATAGTTGTCTTAAAGAGAAAGGCAGTTTTCTGAGTTCTCTCTGAGAGAGAAGTTGTCCTAAAGAGAAAGTTCCTGTCTTTTGGAACAAAACGCTGGGAATAGATAGGACTTCCAAGGGTTTTTGATGATTTGGGGGATGGGAGTTACTTGCCAAAAAAAAAAAAAAAAATTTAATTAACAGGATGACACAGTATCCATCATTTATTTAAATTAATCCACTGAACCAAAAACAATTATTCCTGAATCCTAATTGTGACTCCTAACATACTTCCTTCAGCAATGTTTATATTTTGTGTAAAGCAAGAACTTGTGATTATGATCTTGATTTAGGTGCCAGATAAATGTATCCATAAGCAAATGAGGAGGCAGCTGACTTGATTAGGTGCTTTTCAAAAACTGTACCAATCACTGTTTCTGAAAAACAAACCAAAACTCTACTGTACAGCAGCAGAACACTGAGCAAATTATGCTATGCTACTTTACTAATCTTTTACTTTTTTAATGCAATACCTTTCCATCTTTAAACTGGCAGAGATTTCAATGTGTGGTTGGAACTCAGTTTTATGCCCCAGGATTGGTACGCGCCTTTTTGCCAACCATGAGGCTGGTAGAGAACTTTTTTCTTTTAAGGATATGTGCAATTTCACCTGAATGTGCCCTATTCTTTGCTTCTCTGCTCCTGTTTTTCCTGGTGGTGATTCACGTCACCAGAGAAAAGCCTGTAAGGACAACGTGGCACTCTTCTAGTGATAGACAAAGAAACCTCTGGGTTGCAGTGTAAAGCTAAGTATTCCAAGTAAAAAAAAATCCTTGTTTTATTGCTGGAGAGGTGTTTTGACAGAGTTTGCAGAGGCAGGTAAATTGAGAAAGGTACTAATACCAGGTAAAGAAATTACATTGCCAGCAGAATAGTTAGTCACTTTTTATGAATTCATAAGCAAAAGTTCTCAGGCCTTTGGGACAGAAATGTCTCTCAAACGCTTCGCTGGATGCTTGTATAGGATGTACTGGGGCTCAGCAAGAAACTCACCCATGCCTATTTGGCACTGCAACCAAACTCAAAAGTTTAAGATAACAGCAGAAATACACTGATGGGATTATAAGCTAAAGCACGTTGCTGTACTTCTGTCTTTAGCATCTTACAGGACAGTGAAAGAAAACAATAACTTGAGTATCAGACATGCTTGCAGTTCCAGCATCAAAAGTCTCAGAGTTCTTCTAAGATTCTTTCAGAAATTTGCATTTTTTCATTTCAGTCTTTCAAAATTCGGGTACAAGCCGCAAGCTGGGTTGGAATAACAGAGTTTTTTAAGGTGAATTACTTTTAGTGGGATTTGAGTGCCCAAACAGTTTGGAAATCTTAGGCAATTCTTTGCATTAGTAGCATATGCTCTTGGTATTTTGATAAAAACATTACACTTACTCAAATGTTTATTCAAAATGTGAGCATTCAGACAGCACACTGGATTTTGCAATATCATAAACACCTGGAAAACAGACACCAGTCAATCCACCAAACCTTATGTCTTACTGTCTTTTGAAAGGTTTTATAATATGTTGTAAATTCTAATATAGAATGGCAAAAATATTACATACTAGAAAGTTTATTGCCAAGTCAGAAGTCAAAAGAAGTTTACAGTGCCGGGGGCACTGAAAAAAGTTGAAGGCAATCAAAAGCTCCAGAGTTGTTTTCCTATTATTATTTGTAGTATTAGTATTATATCTAAAGCAAAGACTGTAGTAAAGAGTAAGAGAAGGGGAAAAAAAAAGGTTTGCCAACTGCCAGATCATTTCCCAGTTTGGAAGCTCATCAGTCGTTTCTAGTTTTGCTCTGTCTTTTTCTTTCCCCTTTCCTCTCAGCACAAAGCATTTCAAAACATACAAATTGTAAACAACAAAGTGAAGGAAACATAGTCCCAGCCACCAAGAAACATGCCTTAGGTCATATAGGAAGATCATGGAAGGAGCGAGGGAGAAGTATACCTCTGAGACATATAGCTTGTGTCATTAAAAGCAACACTAAAAAGCAAGAGGTCTTTTTAAAACTCTTGAGCTCTGGGGTGATGAGAAACCTGCTTGGGCTTTCTCTGCACATTCAGATGCTATTTAGAGGCACACCAGCATCTTCTGCATCTGTCAGCTGAAGTGTATCATGTTACACAGCAGTTACAGCTCAAAATATAAATTAATTTCAAGGCCCTGTGATTTGGACAATTTACAAAGAGATATCCACCAGCAGCTGAGCAGTACGGGGATGTCAAGACTTCATGTCATAATTATTACACTTCCAGTGTCCAAATAAGCCAGGTGCCTCTGTAGAAGAAAAAACAAGCATGCAACCTATGCCAGACCAACATGAGAGATTTGGGAAGTAGATAAAACACACCAGAATTTTGTCTTGTTTTCTGATGCCTTGGACACCAGTAACATTTATTTATTTAGCAGGCACCTTATCTGCATGAGGGCAGTTAGCAGGCAGCTCTGGTACGTCCTCTTTGGGCAATTGCCCGTGAGCCTGATGGCTCAAGGCAGCACAGGGGGCTCGGGTTCAGTTCCTTGCTCTTCACGGGCCTCGCCTCAACAGTCACCACCCCCTCCAGGAGAAGGCCCTCTGCCATATACTGCAGCCAACCAATGGCAAAATGCTTCTCTCCCCACCACTGACAAAATGTTATTTCATGTTAGATTATTTCCTGTTTTACCGGGAAATAAATACAATCACTTCAGCAAGTGCCTGTTTCTAAGTGCAGCCATCTCACAGGGTCCCTGTCTCTTGGTCCATGTTGTTATTTGAAACTGTTTTCCAAGTGGGGTCAGAGAAAGGTGAGAAACCACAGAATGACAGAATCACAGAATGGTAGAGGTTGGAAGGGACCTCTGTGGGTAGTCTAGTCCAGCCCACCTGCAGAAGCAGGGTCACCTACAGCAGGCTGCACATGACCTTGTCCAGGCAGGTCTTGAATATCTCTAGAGAAGGAGACTCCACAACCTCCCTGGGCAGCCTGTTCCAGTGCTCCGTCACCCTCAGAGGGAAGAAGTTCTTCCTCATGTTCAGACGGAACTTCCTGTGCTTCAGTTTGTGCCCATTGCTAAGGAAATAACTATCAGACTAGATAGCATAAATCTATCTGGGTGTCCAGAAGGTTTTAAGAAAATTTTGCATGATGGATTATAGTACAAATTCCCTAAATGTACATTAAAACAATCTATTATTGAAAAGGGTAAAATACTGGCAAGAAGGCAGTCATGGCTTGGAGCTAAGGGTGAGTGTCATCATTGAGGTGACTGAGGAGCAGATCCTCTGCTGGGGCTCTTTAATATTTTTATTAAAGATTTACACAACACCACAGCGTGTAGGATCATTAAATTCGGAGATGATACAGAGCTAAAGGGATCAGGCAAGACTTACTGGTCGGTCTTTGCAGAGAAATTGCTTTTTGGCAGTATAATCTTGCTCATTTACGTAAGGAGACTCAAAACTGCGATATGATCTTGACTGGACCAAGATGCTCCATGGCAGTTACAGCACCTTTAACAAGGAACGGGAGGGCCGGACTGGAGTCTTCTCAGTGGAGATGGGGAGGTGCGGGGGTTGTGAGGTGTGGTGGAGCTGTAGGGGTGAGAGGAATCACTAGCAAGAGGGCAGAGAGATATTTTTCCTTCATTTTTCAGTTTTTTGAGTCCTTAACACGCTCTCACCATAAACATTTGCACAGCAGTGGTTGATAGAAAGTCCTGGGGTGGTCATATTTTATTATAGTGTATAAAATACTATGTATTCTGTTTGGCCGTGTTTTAATGTAGTGTATAAAATATGTGTTCTGTTTGTAGCTGATGTGGCAATTATACCTGAGAAAGCTCATATTTATGAGTAAGGACTCACCTGTTCCTGAGTACCTGCAGTGGAAGGAGGGGGAACTGGATCCGAACAGAACATTCTTGTTCTTGTGTGTCCGCACGCTGAAGAGTGAACTGGGAGCAGATACTGCACTCTGGCTCCTGTCCTATGACAGCCCACAGCAATGCTGACTATCCCAGCCACCTTCAGATGTGTAAATATTACGCTTATGATACCTGTCATCTGAGCTACCGAACTTCACGTTCATCTGGGTGTCTGGTTTTAGGCGCTCTTCATTACGCAACGTCTGGGCAACATCTCGGCTTCTCCCTGTTCCCAGGGAGCGCAAGGCAGCCGAGCTGGCCAGCAGGCAATGCTCGATGCTGCCTGGCAGCTTTTCTACCCATTCTGAAGAGTGATGTGAGGACTGTGCTACTCCAGTGACAGTGTTACACACACTCCTCTTTCTGCCACTCGGCAAAAAAAATGTTCAATCTTTGGAAGATGTACTGTAACTAGCAGCTGGTTTGTCGTGTGGGATTCTGAGTAGGAGAAGAGTGAAAATAACAGGAGAGTGTTTTTTCCTCTATTTTGGGCTCTGATTTAAATCAGTTTCTGAGGCAGCATTCATTTCTGGGAGAAGAGTGATGCTTGTGGATTGAGATTTCTGCAATAGGAGCAATCTTTTGTGGTAGTGAACACCTGTATTTCAGAGTTAGTGTAGATGTTTAAAGGTGGACAGTTACACTTCCAGCATACCCAGATGCCACGCTCCTGATTTCTTTTCCACGGAGAAGCTGAAACACAAATCTTCAGACATCTTTTATCATTAACAGAAAAGCAAAAATGTTAAAAAGTGAACCAGAAAACAAATCTGTTAAATAAAGATACAAGCGAAGAAGAAATATGAAATCCCCATGTAGTAGGCATAACTCATTCCTACTGCCAGTTCAAAACCAACCATTGCAGAAGAATTTAATGGTACTGTTTAGTGAAATTAGACTTGACACTAGCCAGTTACCTTTTATTTTGGTTGGTTAGGATTTGCAATTGTTTGACACTCATTAGAAATCACAGTAACCTGTTGTAAGGGCAGGCAAATTAAGATTCCCTTTCTCCCTGCGAGATTACTCATCACACTACAGCTACATGCTAATTGGAAAATAACTGGTGAGTGAGCATGTCTTACACAAGCTGTCATCTGAGCATGTCAGGTAACGTACTGGAGGTGAGCTTGCAAAGAATTTGGTCATGCACACAACAGCTAAGGAAAACTGTTGCAGGAAATCAACAGTACAGTAACTTATGAGATGCAAAAATAATTATTAATCTTTCAAGATCCTGGTAATTTCTCTGTGGGAATTCACCTCACCTTCTGTTTCCTTCAGTGGCTCCAGCATGAGAACACATGGTTCCCTACCTGAACCTCAGCCCTGGCTTTTTTATTTATTCAGAGCCTGCCAGTGAGTTAGTTAGAGAAGCGCTGGGGTTTGCTGGGCCAAGCCAGGCTTCCAGGGAAATGACCTCTGGTGGCTATACTCACAAGACAAGAGGGTAAGCTGCAAGCTCCAAGTATACCACCTTCCTTCTCCTGCTGGAGGAAATCTTGTTTAGCTAAACCAGAACAGAGTGGAATGGGGGAAAATTTTAGCTAATTCTTGCAAGGGGGCTGTGTACTGCAGAGGTCTGTCCGGGAAGCATCACAAGGTCTTGCAGAGAGATAAGTGGATGCAGAGAGAGGGGTCTTAGCAGTTACAACTGCATTAGCAAGCAGCAAGGTGCGGTAGGAGCAGATCTGAGGAGTGAAATGCTTGGTGCTGGTCCGCTATATATGTGTTTTGGGGGATTTACTTGGGATAGGTCGGATCTGACCCCGTGGCTTGGAACATTCAGTAGCAGCCAGGACGTTGGGTGGGTCTCTGGAGCTCATCTTGTCATTTAGTTTTGTCTGAAAGGAATCAAATTCTGCAGCGTGAGCCTAAATGCAATAAGTGAGGAAGGTCAGGAGAGTCACCTCAGAAGGGCTGACTTGCTCCAGAATAAAACAAACGCCGATGCAGCTGTAGCAGAGTCTGCAGGAAGCTGGTCAAACCAGCCTCTCATTCCCGGAAGCAGCTAATGAAAGTTAATCTGAACATGCACAGCCTGTTTTATTGTTTTTATAACATGTTCACTCTGAAATGCTTTTGTTCCAGGGAAGCAATACTTTGCAATCAGGAAGTAGCTTGTTTCGTGATTAGCGTTGCTGTTGCCCTCGAGGGAAGGGGTGGCACTGTCTGGACAGACTTCGGATCCGCCGAGGAAACTTGCATCTGGTACTTCACCTGAGATCCAGTCCACAAGTGGAAAAGTTGCCTGGTTCCGGTGATGACTTTGGATATAGGAGGCAAGAGATGGTGTGCTGAGCGGGGCACAGCATCAGATGAGAGTGGTCAGAAGTGTAGTCCACCGACTAGCTGTGACGTGAGTTTCCAGCCTCAGTTTGGCGGGAAGACGTACAGGTAAGATTATCAGTTTATTCTGTGCAATGCATTAATTTTTTATCTAGAAAATACACTCCTTGTATCACACTGCCCAACTCTTTGTTCACCTCATATTCAAACAGAAGATGAATTTTCACTTCTGACAGTTCAGCTTGCAAAACCAAGGGAGAGATGGAAAAAAGTCCCTTCCACGCCAATGTGATGATTGATCACTTTTTATTTTTGTTCAGATGCCAGGTCTGGATTTGAAATCGAAAAGTAATATACTATTTTATGGAGTTACTTCAGGAGGGGGCCTCGAAGGAGGAATGTAGAGTGCTGTAAGACGGGGCTGGAGAGATCAGACAGGAACCGGGAGAACAAAAGCCGCCACTGTTAGAGATCTGGGAGTTGTTGGATGAAGCGGGGCCTCCTGCTGTTCGTTGCTCGCTGTTGCTGTGGCCAGGCTGGCATCGCTGTGCAAGGGGAAATGCAGGCAAAGAGCTAATCTATCGAAACAGAAGGACAGACTTAGCTTGAGAAGATGAGCATGCTGAGCTGGTTTCTGCTCTGTTACACCCTGAAACCTCACTGATATCTGTACAGCTCCCCAGCTGTAACTAGGAGCAGACAGGGGTTCTTTATGCATTTTCTCCAGAGCCACATTGGTGAGGATTTGGTGAGGAGTGGAGAAACTGATACTGAGCTTTTCAGCTCGGCAGGAGGGAATCTGTATTTGCTTAATTTGGGAAGAGACAGTCATATAACGTACAGTATGTAAAGCTTAAGCGGTAAAAGTATCCCCCTGAGCATCGTGTAGAGTTCAAGGCAGCTAGGAAAAGTCTTTCAGGCTGCCCGAGCCTTTCCACAATGCTTCCTCCATTCCTTCAAATACAAAGAAATGCCTGCTCCAAATGGTTTGTGCAAGGACTTGACTCCAGTCTAGTAATCTAGGGATTACAACAGCCATGTTTAGTCTAACCACCTACATAATTTCTCCCAGAAGGTGAGTTAAATTTCTCCCAGAAGTTGAGTCAAAAAGTGTCTTCTGAAAAACAGCTAATTTCATAATTTCACCTAGTTCTCTGGCAAGCTTTTCAAGTACTGATGGCCTTCACTGCCGTTTCTGTCATGTTTTATTTCAGGGTTGAATTTCTAATTGCCAGCTTTTGCAGTTGTCTTGGAAGAGGCATCGTGGTACCCGAAAGCCCTCTCTCAGGATTGCCTTCCCCCATGTTAGTGCCTGCAGCAGTGATGAGATCCTGTCTCAGTCACGTCTTTGGTAAGCCGACAGGCTTGGGCCCCTTCAGAAGCACGCTGGACAGCTTCTGTTTCCCAGCTCCAGGGTCACTTTTTGGCTTTGCCTGAATTGTTTCTGTATTTTCTCTTTCTCCACACAGGAAGGAACATAGCCTGGACATGGCTTTCCAGCAGATTGTCACTGGAGCTTGCTACTGTGGTCTGCAATTGCCCTTTCTAAACACCGAGGAATCAGAGGAGTCCCTTTGTGGCAGCTTTAGGGCTATGGCAGATCTCTGTGGTGTTCTCCAAGTCCTTTTCAAAGCAATTCCTTTCCGAGGCAGCGTCCTGTAAGTGTAACCTGCATTTCTGGTTTCAGATGTCTTACCTTGCGTTTGACTTTTTAAATCATGTTTCACTGGAGTGTGGCCAGCTCTCAGTTATTTCAGATCGCTGTATATTGGTAGTCCAGTCCTGCTTGCTGTTTCCCTACCGCCAATCTTGTTGGCATCTGCAAACTTCACCACAGCAAGGATTTATGTAGTGTCATTTAGATCATTGATAAAAATATTGAATAAAACGGTAAGGGGAGTTTCACTCTTCTTTTATCCCAGATATTTTTACCCAGTGTAATATTGCTGTACATTTATTGAATCATGGCTATTGGAACATCCAGTAAATATACCTTTGAAGAATAGCCAGTTTCCAGGAATGCTTTCCACCGTAAATGTATATTCCCAGTCCATTATGCTGGTAACTGAGGTTAAGGCTTGGGAAAATAGAAACGTTAAATGCATAGGTGTGTGCGTCACTGCCTGGTGCCAGAGTGTTTGCACAAGTGTAACCGGATCATGGCCTGTGGTATCTAGGCAACTTGCTGGTTTTTAGATCAGCGATTAACTCTTCTTAGGCCTTCAGAGGTCCAGCAGAAGGTTTTCCCATGCAGATTGCAGCAGTTTTGGGGCTGAAGGCATTATTATTTTGAAATAACTTTTATTCCTGGTTTTATGAGATGTCTAGGAACTAGCTTCTGGGTTGAAGCTCACCACAATAATGCAACTTTGCTTCATCATGTGGAGGGGAAGTGACAGCCATGCTGGATATTCTCCTTGTGTGGTTCCCACCTCATAAAACAGTGTTAATTAATACACATTTGGAATGTTTCTTTTCAGTTGCCAGCCTGGATCTCAGTGGGGAACAGGGCTGCTCTGATTGTCACGGAGTGAGCTGGATCTCCGAGCTTATCCAGAGCTGGTCAAGGTGTCTGCAGGTATGTGCCAGTGTTCCCAGCACAGCAGTGCTCAGGCTGGCGCTGAAACTAAGCAAGTTTCACACCCTGTAACAGCTGTGAACGGGGAAGGCACCAGTGTGGCACAGAGATAGCTTTGCCCTCCCTCAAGTTCTGTGGGTTGTTCAGGACCTCTAATGGATGCAGCCCAGGAGATCATTCAGATCCCGGGTTATGAGGGTTGCAAACCCAGGAAATTGTTTACAAATCTCCGCTTCAGCCTCTAAATCTGGACTCAAAACATCTTTGGGAGGTGTTGGCATGGCAGGCTCTGCACCATTTGCAGAGCTTCCTAAGAGGAGAGCTGTCACTGTTGCAGGTAGGGACAAAGGCAGGTCTTCTGACAGTGACTGTGTAGCAAATCTCTTTACAGAAATGCATCTTACAATCTCGGAAGTGCTCAGAGCGCCCCAGCCAAATATCCCTAGGCTGGTGCAGCAGAGCAGGAAGGAAATCGTTGATATTCAGAACTTGGTCTTTAGCTACACAGGACCTGAAAGCACAAACTTGTTTGTACCTCTGGGGAGAGAGGTACAAGGAAGCAGGGCAGCTTTGACATAGTAACAGGAACTCTCCCTTGCAGAGCTAGAGGCAGAATAGTTGTTATTAAAAGAAGGTGACTTGGCCTTCGTGGAGACATTTGAGCTGCTCTGGTTTGCAGACCCCTGGGTCGAGAGTCCTGAACTCACAGTGGGGTTGGCTCAGCACAACAGACTCTGAAGGTGGGTTATAGCTGGGGAGTTCTGGCACTGCCAGCAGGAAAAGGTCATGCAAAAGAAATAAAAGAGACTCTCTTTGACAGGAATTGAGGAATACTTCTGACTCTACACAAATATCATCCAACTGCTTAATTTCAGGCCTATTGCTCATGGCACACAGGCAGGAGAAAATAAGAAGGGAAGGCAAATGAAGCCAGGTCCTTCTACATTCAGCTCACTGCAACCTGAGAAAGCTTTGGTCAGCCTAGCCCCCATCTCTATCTGCTTTTCATTATTATTTTTTATAGCCAGAAATAATAACTTTATTGGCTTTATTCATCTGCTGTCAGATGCCCAATCAACATCTGGCAATAGAGCAGTTCCCAGAAAGTGCTGACCTAGTGGGACCCAGTGGAGCAGAAGGTGCAGAGGAAGGTCTCCATCCCCCCTCCCATCCCTGACTGCCCTTTTAATTATCTTCTCAGCCAAAGTAGGATGTGTACCCCCACCTTACCCTTGCTACCTGCCTGCATTTCCAAGCACCGGGGTCAAGGGAGATCCTGTGGTTGGAAGGCATCTGAGAAAACATCTAGGGCATGGAGGATGGGGGCAGGAGGAGCTGAGTGGGAGACAGAGCATCCTGAAAACTGCTCCTGGATCCACAGAACTGATAGTGAGGGAATGCATCCTTTCCCAGGGCTGGGGTATGCCACTGCGTGGGGAGGAGGTTTGACAAATGGATCAAAAAGGAGCTGTGGACCATGTGCAGTGCCTGGCCAGTGTAAGAGGGATGCATACAGCAGGGCAGAGGAGCTCAGCTCTCCCTTCTCCCATATGGCTTTGTTTGGATTTGCACAGGACTCAGATCTTATGCATAAAAACACAAGGATCCTTCCTGAAGGGTTTTTGATAGACTTCCCTGCAGGTTAGAGGGGTTTAAGATCTAGCAGAAGATTGAATAGAGTGGAACACATTGTTGTTTACTTTGGCGCGTATTGGACTCACGATAAAATTCAGGTGTAAGAAGCCAGAGGCAGGTTCTGTTCTATTGGGAGATTAGCCCGTGTGCAGCTGCTCCAGCAGGTCCTACAGGTTCCCTGTTGGATCCCTGGGCTCCCACAGCAGATCTCTTGAGCCCCTTTTCCCACACGGTCCCGCCCTGACTTCTCCCTCAGGTGTGGGTGGCTTGGTTTGTGCTGAATTGTGATACCTGCCTTTCCACAGCTTGGGTTTTCTTTGCTCGGTGTCTCCTAGATTCAAGCTCCAGCCAGGTGGTCAGGGCAGTTCCTCCCTCTTTTCTGCTAGAGTCTTCTCCCCACATTTTGGTCTTTTTTTGCTGACCACCTCCATGGGAAGTTCCCTCCTGTTCCTGTGGCACTCCTGTCCCTCCGGTCACTCTCCTCTCCCAGTGCAGCTGCTGCCCAGCTCTGTTATGTGTTCTTCTGCCCACACATCCTCCTCGGGCTCTGTGGCCCCTCTGCAGGCTCTTCCCACATCTCTACCCTGAGACAGCATCTAACCAAGGCCGCTTTTTGGCTTCAGCTGTTTTTGTCACCTAGTGCCTTTGCAGTTTGGTGCCCATGAAGAGGGCAGAGCAGGTTCCCCCTGCCTGCTGCCCAAGAGTAGAGCTTCTGGGGAAGAAGGTAGCCAGGGCAGACAGGGATACATCTTTTCCTTCATGGTGCCAGAGCCCAGCTGGGCCAACTGCCCTCTTGGTCTTGGAGCAGCAAACACTGCTGTGAAACAAGGACACAAACCCTTGTAGCCCTCGATATTGGGTGCCTGCAGCCTGGTCCCATCCTGGCTGTTACCAGAGCATGCAATCTTCTCAAATGCCCTGCCAAGTCCCCAGAAATTAGTATCTTTGGTTGTTCTCGGCTCCAAATCCACAGCAAGAGATACAGATCATATAGAGAAAGGGTCCTGGCCAAACTGCCTAATCAGATGCCCACTCCTGTGAGCAAATGCCACCAGTGGGACCTGAGGCATCATAATCCAGCCCATAATGCTCCTTTAAAGACATTTTAGCACCTCAATTATGTTTCCACTTGTGTGTTTTCTTTTCCCCCCTTTTGCTTTCATGGTCATTTGAAACAAATAAAGTGAGCAGAACACGGCAGCGTGATAACCACCATTTAATTCCCTTCCCACGGGTCTCCCGATTATTCGGTGATTCAGCGGCAGCAGTGGGAACATCTACGGAAAGGGAGGTGGGAGCTTCCCACAGGGACGACAGCTCACAAACTGGGGCCCCTGAGCATTTTGGAGGAGATACGTGCCTCGGGTTTTCCTCTCAAATACCATGGATATGGTGAATGCAGCGCCAGAGTCCAGGCCTTGGAACAGAAGTGGCCACCCACTCCCCCACTTTTGTGGCGTCCCCATTCTCATTGCATGTCTCACAGCCCTCGTTGTTCTCGCATTGTGAAGTGTGGATGACGACCAATGTTCAGGATACATTTCACGCTTCTGTGCAAACACAATGAGATGAAGAATTCATACCCTTAGACAAGGAGACAGAATCACAGAATAGTAGGGGTTGGAAG
>Ga0181612_139381_pt1 | contig 22632 bp, 21 predicted proteins | sample HoacroProtozoa21_FD_119630 | JGI IMG/M metagenome (GOLD analysis project Ga0181612, IMG submission 119630) | Hoatzin crop microbial communities from Cojedes, Venezuel. Combined Assembly of Gp0051906, Gp0051904, Gp0051908
AGGCCTTTGTGAAAAATTGGTGAAATTTTTCAGTGCCCTTTTTTTTTTTTAAAAGTTTCACAGGAAACCCCTAATTTTTTTGGAAAGGCCGGGGGTTTGGGTTTGGTGTTTTTTTTTTTTTTTTTTTTTTTTTTTTGTTGACTAAACCTGGCTGCCCTGCATAAAGTGCGAGGCAGCAGAGGGAGGTGGGAGAGATGTGTATTGTACTTTAGAGACTTTTGAATGGGCCTGAACACTGAAGTTAGAAGGAATTGAAGCATTTGAACCACTGAATGTTAACAGTTGGCAGTAGTATGCTTCTGACTTCTGGCAGCATGGCTGAGAAAATAGTCCTGATTGTGCCTTGTAAGTTGGTCTCTTGCCTTGGTTGATCTGTATACATGTGCCTAGTCTTTTCCACCGTCTCCAGCAGCGTACAAGTGCATTGATTGGTGCTGACTGAAGAGGAGAACTTGAGTCAGAAATACTGCTTCTTACAGAATGGTGCACATGCTGCAACCTCTCCAAATATTGTTCCAGACAAGCCTTGCTGAATTTGAGATATTTGATAATTTTTTTTTTCTCTCTGAGGTACTTGGTGGCAAGCAACCATATTTACTAAAGCAAGCTGGTATTTTGTAGTCCTCCTGCTCTGTGCATTTAATTGCTGCGTAACTGATTCCTGCTGTCTCAAGTGTACATTGATTTTTCTTTTTTATGCCAATTGTTTAACAGGCTTCCAGTACATAGGGGAATTTTGCACCCTCTTTCTACTTAAAGTAATATTTGGAGCTGTTGAGAGATACTATTCAGCTTAGGCAATGCAGTACTGTGTCTTAACAAGGGCATGTGCGTTCCTAAATTCTGTGAAGATTCTGGGTACTGTCTAGCTGCTCAGAGAAGTTCGAGGCAACACTTCCTTCCCTTTCAGCACCTCACGCTGGGTGCTCAGTTTGTTTAATGCCCACAAGTCATAAGTTTTTATAGGGTGGATACAGTAAAGAGTACAGAGGTGTTTTTTTTTTTGTCTTCCAAGCGATGAAGATCAAATGTAAAATAAGTAAATTCTGTAGTGTTTTTTTTTTTTTTCTCTAGGACTCATGATTGTCTTAGCCTTTCTTGTCTTTGAGTTCTTCTGTCTCCTTTTTGGCTATGGAACCAAAAACGTTGTATGTGATGAGGGTAGAATTTGCTGTAAGTGTAGAGGCAGCCTGTTTTTCAAGCTGAAGGAAATTTTTAGAGGTGGATGAGGTTAAGGAGGAGCCAATGGGATATTTTGAGCTGGCTTAACTCCTTGGTTATGCTGGGATGAGCCCGTGAATTCAGTAGAGTTATTTCAGACTTGCACTGTGAGGGTGATTGTTGTTATACCCTCTACCTGATGTTTGAAAGACTAGAGTGGAGATCCTCTAGCCTTTTTGGAGAAGGGAAGAAAAATATTGGAAGTGGAGTTTGTGGAGTCCCTTGGCAAGTATGCTCAGCAGCGTGTGACACTGTGCCTGCCACCCAGAAGTCAGATACTGAGCAAGATATTTTAGTTACAGTGCCTGTGAGAACAGAGACTGACAGCTCTGAAGGCTGAGGTGCTGTTAGCCTCTAAGAGAAAAAACAAGGGAGGTTAAGAAAGGTGATAAGCATAGGCAGTGTTAATGTAAGCTTTGTACGGTGTCGTAAGCGCTGTGTAGCTGTTGCCTGGGCTTCTCTACATGCTGCCTGCCTGTCAAAGCCTCTAGCATCTGCAGGAAATGGAGCAGTGAGCGAGATGAGCTTGGTTTGATTGCATGTGAGTTTTTTCAAACCAGTATGTGTGCAGTTTTTGAGGGTAGATCCGTTTCCTCAGCTATGTAGCTGTCTGTAATCAAGATGTAATCTGCAGTGTGCTAGGCACTGCTCTCAGGTGGGGGCATAAATCACAATTAAAGGCCAGTAGCATGCGATGGAGAAAGGTAGGAAAAAAGAAAGTACAGAAAAGTGTAATTAATTAAAACTGAGCTAGGCTGTTTCTTTTATGTGAAGCTACTCCTGTGAAGGTGAGCATTTGAGTACGTTTGGGAAGACAAACCCCTCAACAATCTACCAGTCTCCTGGTGTCCAGGAACTAGTTCTCAGAAGAGACTATGTCCCTTAGCTTCCTGGTGAGAAGGAATACCTTTGGCTGTGGAAAGTCAGAGTAATAAAGGTTGGACCTCTGGAGCTACTATAGACCCAACCTCCTGCTCAGAGCAGGCACTGGGGTTATGTAGATCTGGATACAAGGGCTGGGTCTGGATGTCTTTTGTAATCATTTGGGCTATATGTGGTGGGTGAGTGTCCCTCAAGACGAATGCTGGGCTTGGTTCCCAACTAGCAAAATCGCTGCTACTAGCCAGAGAACAACAGGAAGCACGTAAGAGGATTGCAAAGGCTTCTCTGTTCAAATCCACACATTTAGGCAGTATTCAGAAGACTGTTGGGGTCTGGGCTTTGAGGCCCTTTATTATTTCTGTCTTTGGAGTCTCCAGATCCAGGATGAAGTAGTAAGAGGTTGCAGGGGTCCTCTCAAGAGAAGTTGTTGCATTTGTTTAACACAGGGGGAAGGAAGATTGCTCGCCTTGAGTTCTTGTCTCGTATAAAGTAAAAGCATATTTGCCTGCCCAGACATGACAACCTCTCCCTCCCTTCTCTGGGGTGATTCCTTTCCTTGGTGTTTCCATGGAGCACATATTGCTAGGGTGGGACCTGCAGTTGGATAACTTGGCTGTGTTTTATAGGTAACCCTCTGTAAAGCAGGATGAGCTGCTTCTGATGTCTTCTGGAGTAAGAAGAGATAAAATAGCTAAAATACAGAAGCGAAAACTCATTGAGTAAACATGGTATGAGGATTTACTTCCACAATTAATGACCATTTCCAGTGTAATAGGGCATAACAAGTGGCTGCTGCGTGCCTTGTAGTGTGGTGTGCAACTTCATTGTGCAGTGGTTTTCCCAGCGCGTGACCGTAAGGTCGCCGAGCTTTCACTGCCGGTGTGGGGTTGTGGCAGCCACGCCTGGCAGGCGGGGAGGTGGTGGCCTTGTATGGCTGCAGGGAGGGCGAGGGTTTATGTACTGCGCAGGGCGGGGTGGCAGGTGTTGGCGTTGCTGTGGCTGGACACAGGAGTCTTTATTCAGTTAGTCATTCAGTCTCAGGTAAGTACCAGACTTGGGAGTATGGGGCTGCTGCCCGGCTTGGAAAGAAAAACAAAGTCTTAATGCAGAAATGCTGTTCTTGGGTGGAAAACCTTAAGGTAGAAGGAAGCAGAGAGGGGTCTCTTGCTGCCGCTGAGCCAGTTGTGGCCTCTGGAGTGCCTTGCTGTGCTGCTGGTGGTGTTGCAGTCTGTGGAGGTGCACGTTTTGCTCTACAGGACATAAAGCAAACTCAGCTTATCTAAAATGCAAACCTGCCATGATAGCTGTACTGCAGAGGAAAGATTCCTATAAAGCTCTGCTGAACAAAAACCCAACATGCTTTGTCCTGTGTTTTTGGTTTCAGATACCAAATGCTTAAGTTTGAGGGTGTGTTTGTTCTGGGGGAAGGTGAATTAGAGGATCTCTTCCCACAGTAGCACTGAGCTAGACTTTGTCTCCTTTTGCATCAAATGGAAGCACGCCCTTACAAGGCTTCATTGGGCAGGAGAGCTGAAATACTTTGTGTTCAGAAAACAAAAAAAATCCTGTTGCTTTGGGGTTTCTGAATGCCTAATGAGCAGTGGCTACTAAAAGGGACTCAGTCAACTGGGAAATCCTACTTTTGTCTGAAAAATTTCCGTACATCTGTTAATGTAAGATTATGAAAAAGTTTGGAGTGTGAAATGTTACTTTCTCCTTTCAGATCATAGTAAGCTCATTGACATAGGTATGGTCATTTTGATATCCCACATAATAAATCTGCTCCTTCGGATTTGAAGGCTTGGCTACGCTTCTGTGTTTCTTCTGTGCTGTGTGAGGTAATGAGCAACCGAGCTGTGATGAGTCTAAAGTTCAGACCATGGCAGAGCAGCTTGGGGGCATCTCTAATACCTGAAGCTCCTTTTCATTTACGGAGAACAAAAATCCTTTAATTACTGGATAGATGACAAATATGAGGATCAAAGTGAGACTTTTGAGGCAAAGCTTAACTGCATTTACACAGGAAGTAATCATGGCTGTCCTTGCTAATGAAGGTTAATGTTGGGAATGCAGAGCTGAGAAGGCAGACTTGGGAAAAGGCAATGTGAAAGACTTATTTTTTTTGTCTGCCCGGAGAAATACTAGCTTTTCCCCCTCAGCCTCCTTATCCTCAGCAGAGGACAGGTGCCACGTGCTGAATCATTTCGGTCACCGCCACTTCCTTGTAGTCCTGTGTGCTTGCGTTGGGGTCACCTGTACAGCTGCTGGTCTGCTCTGACCTTTTCTTCTCAGGCTTCCACTGCTTCATGCCCTGGAGTGCAAAGAGGGGACATAAAATGGGTAGGCTGCCCCAGGTTCCACACAGGAAAAAAAATGCATTTTGTTTGTTTCCACAAAATCTGGCATTTCTTAAAATGGTAACAAGGTTGCTATGGTTTGATCACTGTTAGCTACAAGCAGAGTTAATGATACTAGACAGAAAAAGAGCCTAGAAATATTTGTTATGGAAGTCCGTATTTAATCTCTCCCAGTGGCCTTCGACTTGCGTAAAGCTGTGCTACAACCTTTCTGATTCGCAAGGCTATTGATTGCCAGCTGTGTCTGACAGTGCATTTAATTTTGTGATGCTTTTGCTGGCAATAGGTCTTCCTTTTCACATGGAAGAAATGTAGACTATAGATCTTGCTAGAAATTGATAGGGAGTAACTTCTGGTGGCATGGAAAATCTTATATAAGAATAACAAAAGCCATGTGCAGAAGGCTTTGAAGTCAGAAGCCTGCATCCAGCTTTCAGCTTCCTGAGGAGGTTGCTGCTCCACAGAAGTGCACAGTTTCTGCTGCTCTCTGGTGCCAAGTGTATCCTTCTCTAGTAGGATCATCAGCAAATGAAATGCGTAAGGTGGGCAAAACATGTAAGAAAAACCATACTTCGTTCTTCAAACTTATCATCAAAAGCTGGCTTTTATAAGCATAAAGGTGAAGTTCCTACTCCTAAGATGAGGCTGTTAGCTGCCTCTCTCACTAATGACTTAGCCCGGCAATAGCTAAAATTCAGATATTGCATCTCTCTTTCCCTCTGGCACTTTCTGGCTGTGACGCTGTTAACCAGACAGCTGTCTGCTTCCCTTCTGGGCTGCGTTGCTTTTCCCCTTACTGCTTGTGAGGAGGCTGAAGAAGCCTTGCTGTCTCAGCAGCGGGCTTGAAGACCGTATAAGAGCTATACACCCGGTACCTGGGAGACTGCCTTTTTGTCTTCCTCAAAGCAAAAGCTTGGCTCTGCTGGAGACACTGGTGGATTGCCTTTTACGCAGGAGTGTTCATCTCTGGGTTTGCTGCCTGAATTCTCTTCCATGGGCAGAGAGCAAATACAGAGTGAGCTGTACGGGTCAGGGCAATAATACACCTGGACTCAGACTGGAGCGTTTTAAAGGGATGGAGTGGGGAGACTGAGACGTGTTGTGACCTGGATGGATCTGGGAAGTAATGCTGGCATTAGTTAACCTGGCCTGTCATTTTCCGTTTTATTTACTCCTGGCACTTGATTGTCAGAGCGGACTTTTATACTGCGTTCTCTTTGTGGCTTAAGCTGTTCAGTGCTGCTGCAAAATCCTTCTAATCCTTTTTGCCATCCATTTCTTGCAACGAAAACTCAATTGACAAAGTGAGTACTTGAATTTCAGAGGGCAAGTGGGGATTCAGGTTTGGGAAGAATGAAGAATCAGCAAATGTGGCAAGACCTTGTTGGACTGAGGGACTCTTCCAGTAGGTGAATTAACTTGTGTGCTGTATCTTGACAGCTGTTGAGGGGCTTTGCTAGTACCAGGAATCTTATCTCCTTGCACAAGACTTTCGCAACTGAACGATACCCACCAACAGGTGCTCAAATAGATGAAGAGCTTATTGATCTGGTTTTTAAGAGATAATGAGGATGCAGTAAGATTGTCCCTGTTGACTTCTGTACCGTGTGTTGTAACATTGCTGCATGGCAGACCTGCAGGTGGGATAGCACTGCTGAAGTAGAAGCTTTCTCAGCTAGCGTGCCTGTGTTCCGCACGGTATTAGAAAGCATTGCTGCCGTGTGTCTGGCCTCGCATTTGTTGAAGAAAGATATGTTGTTGGGTGCTCTGAACTGAACCAGCTGTGTCGATTGCAATTCTGGGCAGTGCTTTGAGGAGCTGAAGATGGCTTCAGGATAGTGGTTGAGATTTACTGTGGTGACCGTGTTTACTGCTGCCAAATGCCTCACAGCTCCAGAGTGTTGCTGTAATCTGCTGGTGACAGAACTGGTCTTTCAGAGTTGCAGCTCTTCCTGCACTGTGGATAAACCAGGCTCGTGTTAGGGCTAAGCAAAACTCCTACAGGAGTGTTCTCATCCTCCTCATTCTGGCATCCTGTCATGAGAAGGACTCTGAGCGTGACTGTCCGGTCTAGAATACTGGCAGCACCAGTTCTGCAGAAAGCCAAATCTGTACTGGTGATGATGGGGCTGGAACAGTGGAAGGGGAACAGGCATTTTCTCTCTTAGCTTGGAAGGAGAGACGTATTACTTTTGCTTTTAAATATGAATGAACTCATTCTCCATACCCTAGTTACTGACCATATGGTATTCCTGGTAAAAGTAGCAGATGTTCCTCTTTTGCTGTGTTCTGCTTTGTTACACAAATTCTCTTTGTGTTCTTTCTACCCCATCTGAAACGGGCTGTAATAGTGTTCAGCTCCAGTGTTTCAGGTTATTGCCCTGAATTTCTAAATGTGCATTTACAAATAAGATGGGGGCTGCATAAAACGTTGCTTGGGTTGTGGATCTGATGCATGTGTGTATATAGGGGGCAAATGAACCCTGCATTCTGGGTCAGTGTGCTCAGCTGAATAGCTTCTCCTTCTGTTTCACTGTTACTTATGGCCTCTGCACTTTCTTCTTCAATATAAAATGGAATGTTTCACCCCACTTTTTTTGTGGTAGTTTGGTTTGGTTTTGCTAGTGAGTGCAATTTCTTTGCAAATCTCCATCACTTTGTATCCTGGAACAGTGTTGTTTTAGTGAGAGAATGGGGATGGTTTTGCACAGAAGTGCATTTTTTCTATATTCTCCCTGCCAGTACAGTTGTTTGTCCTCTTATGTACTCATGAGCTGCTGTTCCAGTTTGGTAAGGGAGAGTAGGCATATGGTGGTGGACTGCAGCAAACATCTGTGAGTGCCAGATAGACCATGGCATCCCCCAGTCTGGATGCAGGAATTAGAGGGTTGCACCCACAAAGAGTTGTTCTCTATTGTGTCTTTCTTTGCACGGGCTATGAAGACCTTGACACAACACTAAGAGAAACTTTGCTTCTTGCTGTTGAGAATGACTCTGCTGTTTGTAAATCTAATTTCATGTGTTCTTTAGGAAGCCTGAGGGGCACATTGCTTTGCCACCAGAGATGCCTTGCCCTAAGGCAGTGTCAGAGGCTGGCAGAGCCGGTGCTGTCGCACGTGCAGATAGAACATGTCGGGTTATGAACAACGCGCTTGGGTGGACTTCTTGTCTGGGCATAGATAGGCAACTCCTTCCCCTTTCCCTGCAGATCTAGCTGTGGTCAAAATTTCTTTCCTCTGTCCAGGGACCATGCCTCCTAGTCTTCTGTGTAACAAAGAGAAGCGTGTGTCAGTATTGAAGTATTTACTGAGAAGGGTGTCAAATAAAGAAGAATGTGATGGTAGATTTTTTTAAAAAGATTTCTGGAATGGGGAGGAAGACTTACTGTTAATATCAAGGAAGCTGACATAGTTTAACAAGAAAAAAATTTTCCGTAGTTCAGTGAGGTATATGGTGATGGGATTGCTTAAGGTGAAACAAATACTAGTTTTGTCTTTCCTTTTTGAGACAATGCAGATACCAGCTTTCTCCATATAGAAATGACTGTGGAACAGTTCAGAGTGTGTGTGTGTGTTTGTGCTCACTGGTTAATGCGATACTGAGAAGAGGCACTAGCACAGGTCTTGCGACCGGTCTGTTGACGTTTTTGTCCCTTACTTTTCTTTGGAAGGCTTCTGGCAGTGGCATGGGTCAATTCTCCTTTGGGGAAAGTATGGGCCTCTAGAGCAGGGATTCTTTCTGTCCTTCTAGTGAAGGAAGCAGAGGTAGGGAGGTGATCAGCTCAGGGCCCAAGGGGTTTGCCTCAGAGCAGGCACTGAAGAAAGATGCAGTACATATCTGCCCTTCCCATCTGCGCTCAGAAACCACTAGTCCTTTCTGGAAGACTCGTGTCTGGGTGCTCTTTGGCTGGCTGTTCTCTGTTTGGGCTGTAAGTCACCTGTGATGGTGTGTTTGTACAGTGCTGCTTAGCATGTGGGGGCTTGTAGTTGCTACATTCAGTGAGACAAGGTGGTCCTGCAGGCAGCTTTAGTTGTAAAATACTGTGACTTGCAGGTAGTTCCACACTTAGCGTGGCCCCTTGGCAGAGCCAGTCAGTGGGCCACGCTGTTCTAAGCATCTGCTCATGGAGGAGGCTGAAACCTAGAGGACTGTTTGAGGGAGGAAGGGTGCGTTCGAGGATGTTGGGATTAACAGTAGAGTTATTCAGTTATGATAGATTGCTCTAAAATTTTAATGCTTTCTTAGCAGAAGATAAAACCACGGGAGTGAAGCCCGCTGATAGCCGTGTTTGGGAGCAGGCTCAGGTTCCCTGAGAATCCCACTGGGGCCTGTTACAAGGATGCAGGGAGGCAGCGATTTCGTGTTTGTCCGTAATCAGAAACGGAACAGCTGCACTGGGGGTGGTAAAATGCAAGGAGAGGCCAGATAAATGCTAAGACATGAAGAACAGACAGAGATCTCTTCTTAATGTGCTCGCTTGTATTACAAAAGTCTTCCAGGTGGTACATACGCCCTTTGAACAAAAAAAAAAGGGGGGGGGGGGGGGGGGAAGTTTAAACTCTGATTCACAAGGTCAGTGTTCAAGATGCCTGGAGGTGTTATATAGGGAACTTGTGTTCTCTGTCCCACAACTCCCCACTGCCACTGCAGCACCCCGTTGTCCGTGCTGCATGCTTTGGCTTGGTGTCAAGCTCTTAAAGATATGTTCAGTAGCAGCTCTTGATCTCAGCCAAGGAGGGGGTGTAGACTTGTGCATAGGTTCTGTCTCTTAAGGAGGCATGACTAAACTGGGGAACAGTTAAAAAAAATCCCCCCTAAAACCCCCACTCCCATCCTCCTCAAAAAACCCCAAAACCTACACCACAAAACCTGCACCACAAAACCTGCACGCTTTCTGAAAGTACATCTGGTGTGGGAGAGGGGCCAGTTTGCTCCGTTTTCCCTGGAGAAAGAGGTTCCTGTGTTCCCAGTTGTGGTTGTTCAGGGAAGCCCGGTGCAGGTTTCTGCAGGGTGGCGATAACCCCTGGCATGAAGGAACGGAGCCTCCGTTGGCAGCACGCAGCTGATGTCTGCGCTGAGCTCTGGGAAGCGGGAATACAGCTCAGCCCGTGTCGGGGGTGGTGTGCCCGCACAAGTCCCGCTGGGTTGCGAGTGCTGCAGCCGCACGCCACCTCTGCCAAACGCACACAGTAACTGCCCTCAAAACCTTACAAACTCACTCCTCTCTGCCCAGCGGCAATTTTTTTTCAGTCATGGGAAGTCCTGGAGGCATTGTTAATGAGTTCAGCTGAGGAAATAGTCCAGGGAGCTGTGGGAGAGGAAAGGCTCACTGTTGCGTGCGAAGCGTGAGCTGGAGGGTGTGCAGAGAGGGTGAGGAGGTGTGGTAGTAATCTTAAGAAGGAATGAAAGAGAAATGAAAGCAGAGGTGAAACTGCGTTGTAACTTGAAATTGAGGGGAAACAGCTGGGAACTGGAGAGGGAGGAAAGTCTTAGTCTTTGCTCCTTTCATAAATCTGGTTTTATAAACTAATAAATACCAAGCTTATGTCAGTGACGGTAGCCTCTAAAGTAAAAAGGGAGTTAAATATTTACTGATAAGAATTTGAGAGAAGCCTGTTTCCAAGCAGTCTTGCTCTTTGATTCTTGCTTCTGAGCCAAATTATTGGCATGTTCTGGGACAGAAATAGCTCATGTATCCAAGTGACCTTTTAATTTCCTTTTCAATCTTCTGAATCCACTGTAATGAACAAAGAAAGCATTAAGAACAGGCGTGGTGCAGATTTTATTGCATGTTTGCAATAGACCAAATAACTCTGGATTTCTCTGGGTGTTACATAGCAAGTACCTGCTGTGAGAGTAAGATCACAGGGAACCAGCTGTGGTTCAGATTAAAGAGGTGGTTTCTCTCCATGTGATGGTAGCTCATGGTATCTTTGTAGCAGTGGTCTCTTTTGTTCTGTGTTTATACAGCACCTAGCACAGTGTGGTCTGATTCCTAGGCTCCGATTGCTGCCTCCCTTTGCCCTGCAAATGCTAATGAGGCAAGCAGTGCTTGTGAAGGGCTTTTTCAGCCTACTCGCATACCTGTCCGAAGCAAAAGTTTATCCTTTGGCATGTACCCCAGGCTTTCTGCCTTGTCCCTTGCAGTGACTTCCGTAGGGAGTCAGAACAACTAGCTGTAATGTATGAAAAAGGAAGTTAACAAGCATGTGCTGGAGAGAAGGGGATAAGTAATGATGTTTCAGCTGAGAGGCTTTCGCTGGGAGAGGGGACGAGGGAGGTCCATGCAACGGAAGAAGCAGCAGCATGAGATCAGTGGGCTTTTTATTGCACAGTGTGAAAAGATCCCACAACTAAAATGTGATCTAACCTTTTCTTCCTGTATGTTTTACAAGAAATGTTTTCCATGTAAGGCACAGGAGAGCCTGCTGTAAGGAAGCATGTGGTTGTCATTTCAGAAAATGTGCCTCAGCATTCAAACATAAGAAAACAGACCAGATAGACCTGTGGTAGCTGCAGCCTTTATTGCCCGCTTTTAAGCTATTTAAAGACTAGTCTTCTCCAACTTGATTCTGGTGGAATAACAGGCTTGCCTAAACTCTACTGGCTACTTGTAGGTGAGGAGAATAAGCCAAGCATTGCTAGGGATAGGTCTGACATTTCCCAAGTCAATATAATTTTATTAGTCAGCTGATGGTAAGCTGTAAACCCTCCCAGAAGTCTTCTAGAGCTCTGGTTTGACCACTGGTAGATAATTTCTTATGCAAGTCACCTATACAAAGCAGCCTGCAGTTCAGGTGTGGTTTTAAAAAAGAAGAATTGGTTATGTTAATCACTTCTGTGAAGTTCTTCAAGACTGGTTCATTCCGCCCTGATACCCTTTTTTCTCCCATACTTTTTTCCTGGCATGTAATAGTGGAGGAAAAATTTTCTGTCTAGAAAATGGGGATTTAAGCATTTCTTGTCTAAAGAAGCAAAGGATTCCTTTATGCCTCTTGAAGTTGTTTGCAGACCTTGTGTTAATCTTCTTAAGGGTTGGAATCATTTTTTAGATATTAACATTGGCTAATTCCATGAACCGGGCCTCCCTATATTGATGATGTAAGGCAGTAACATGCATGTCCGCTGTTCCAATCTCCTCCTCGGCTTTTTTTAGGCTTCTGCCAAGTCTGAGTGTCTCATTGTACATATTTTGCTGCAGTGTCTTTCGTGTTACTAGAATAGGTCTTAATTCACCAGTCTCAAACTTTTTGCGTTTTGTGGGTAGGCCTGGGTCAACACTCGTAGAATTGAACCTGGATCCCTCTGCATATTGTCGTCTGTTGGTGATTGGTGTGTAGGTGAGCTCCATAGCCTGCTCTCAGGAATGTGCAGTGGGCATCGAGCATCAGTGTGCGCTGAAATGGCATGGCCCACACAAGGCTGGTTCTTTCCTCTTTCTGCATTTCATCATTCTCGTCAGCTCAGGAGTCGTTCCTGCGGTTAGGAAGTCCGATGGTCAAGGTTATTTTCCCCAGAGAAGAAAGAAAGCAAAAAAGTCGTGTTGGGCATCTTGCAACTGCTGACACTGCAGGCAGTCACCTGCTCTGCTTTTCTCCTTGCAGGTGGAAGTGCCTGCAGTGTTTGCAAGGAATAGTTTAGTGTTCGCTTGATGATGGTGGTGTTGAGGGTGTACTCATCAATTCCCCAGAGGTTGGCCCTCCCCAGAGCCTTTGCCTCTTGAGCAGAGTAACTTTCGATGTCGTGTGATGCAGAGTTCTGAGATAGAAACTTGCTGTTGGTCTAGTGACAAAATCCAACAGCTTTCTTTGGTCAGAAATAAAGATTTCTGAATAAGAGTGCTTCTTCAAAGAACTGAAACTCCTGCTCTGTTACACCTATTTCATAGCAGATGTAGTCTAAATATAATTAGCTTTTTGAGACTTGGTGTGTTTGCAAGGAACGAGTGAAGAGTATTGATGCCTTTGATATAAATAAAGCATGGCTGTGCTTGGCAGAGAAGATGAAACTTAAGCTTGATCTCTCAGAAGTTGTTGGTCTCAGTCCTCACCTGCAGGTGGTCTTACCTTTCAAAAGGGCTGGTAATAGCGTTTCACTGGGATTTCTTTCCATTTGCAGAGGTGGTGTGAAGCAGCCTTTGCCGTGATTTGCAGCAGCTATACTCAAGCGCCTCTGAGGAGTGTGATTGGGTTTGGGGGGAAGCTGGAGAGGAAGGTGGAGGCTGCGAGGCTGTTACTGGAGGCCAGGGAAGGGGATGTGGCTGTTGGAGAAAGGGCTTCTGGTAGCTGTTGTGCTCTGTGGTATGCTATAAGGAGGATGGTTTCCACTAAAAATGTGCCTTATAGCATCCTGTGGAGCCTTAATGGAGCTATTTATTTTCCACGATGCAGCCTTCTCTTTGTCCTCCCCCATTTCCCTCTCCATGTTCATGGGCAGAGTTGATCCTGAAGTGCAAAGGAAGACAAAGAAGACAGTTTGCTGTCCAGAGCCAGCGGTTGCTCAGCTCACCCAGAAGAGCAGTTTTAGGTGAGTTAGAATGTGTATAAAAGCAGGCTAGCCTTTTCGCAAAATGAATCTTGTAAGTGGCTCTTTGAAAGATGCTGATGGAAGCCTGGACAGCTGCAAATGACAGACCCCCAGCTCCTCTGGATACTGCTTGCTGTACGTGACATTCAGAATACAATCTTGCCCTGAACTTCATAGGTGGAGCTGCAGATGACATCTGCGTTCTTTTGTTTGTTTGTGTGGTTTTTTTTTTTCCCAACAGTTGTTTCTCTGTGTACTTAGTGCAGAGAAGTGAGGCTAGCTTAAAAAATTTGTCAGTTCCTATGCAGGGACTCTTTCTGGAAACTCTGCATAATGTAATTTTTTCTTGCAGATAAGAAGCAGAAGCTCTGTTCACTTGTGCATATGAGATAGTTACCAATCTGTAGATGTTTAGACTTTTCTGCAAGATATACGTTTTCTGATTTGTAAAGCATGCATTAATTTAAGTGGTTGGTCTGTTTATTTTGAACTGTTACTGCAATGCTGTTACATCCTATTGTCTGTTCAAAAGATGCGAGAGAATTGTTGAGCAAGTTTCTGATACTGGCATCAGGCTAATTGCTCCCTCAACATACACCTAGCATTTGTAGGAACTAACACTTGTGTCTCTATATGTTTTTTTTTTATTTAAAATGGTTGACCTTAGAGGAAGAGGAAATTGGTAACCCTGGAAGATGGGGCGAATGGATTTAGCCTGTTGCCTTTGCAGTGTAAAACTTTGCTGCAAAACAAGAGGAGAACAGTTTTGGTGAGGATGACTGCTGACTCTTGAAAGACTAGATTGCATGTCAGATTGGCAAAATGGAGAAAACAAATTTTATCCGAAGAGTACCATAATAAAGGGACTGGGTAAATTCCCCTGGAGAAACTCACTTGAAAATAGATTAAAAGAACATGAAAATCCTCTGCTGTTGAAAGTAGTTTTAAATCTTTGTCTTGCAGTTCGGTGGGTTTTGCATATTAATTTTCTTATCCTGTAAGCTCTTGTAGCTGATCTCTTTGTACTGCTGCTTGGAGCACTACATTACAGGTAGAAACATGCAGAGGGTGAATTTTCAACTAGCTTGCTTTATACTCATTCTAATAACCTTTATTTAATCAATTCACTCTGAGGGAATCTTGTCTCCAGAGACAGGAAATTGCTTGAGGATTACTGGCTGTGGCAGGACCTTCATATTTATTTGCAAAATGTCGGGGGTGGGGGGGAAATCAGTCTTCCTTTAAAGGCAGTTGTAGCTGGAGTTGCTGCACTTTTCCCACGAGGCTGAGTAGAGGTCGCTGGGAATTCTGTGCTAGAATGTTTTTTCTTGACAGATAGTTTGATGACTTGAGTGTACTCACATAGGACGCTTGGAGATGCATCATAACCCCAAGCAGAGCAGAGCGTGGCCTGCTTCCCACGTGGAAGTACTATTCACTTAGCTGCTAGTGGCTTGGCAGAGTTGTTTCCTACCCTACAAATAGCGAAGAGTTAAACGTGCCTGGTCTCAAATGCCCTTTTTAGGGGGAATGAGGAAGGATCTTCCACTTCTCAGCTCTGTGTGTGTGTGAGGAGCGTGGGGAAGAGGTGGCTGGGGCAGCGTGCGTGGTATCCTTTATGCTGATGTGCCCAGCCTGTTGACATGGAGTATAAGCACACTGGAGAAGTAACAAAATGCAGAAATCCACTGAAGACTCTGTACCCTCTTCCTCTTCTTGCTTGTGTTTCGTGGAAGCTTGTCTGGTAGCTGACCTGTTCAGGGGGTGCAGGACTGTGATAGAGCCAGGAGGGAGCCAGGACCCGGGAGCAGTGTGCTTGGCTGAAGGACAGCAGGTAGTATGTGTGGCTTTCAGGGAGACAGCTACTCAGGTCACTGGCAGGATGTTTCACCTCTAGCTTCTGGTCCCAGTGGTAAAGAAGCATTGCCTGTGGCTTTCTCTGGGGTTTGTCTTCGCACACCTGAGTTCTGGGAGGGCATCTGGTCTTTGGGAGGGTTTTCCGTGGAGTTCTGAGGCAGAATGGACAAAAAGCCTAGCTGTTCTTTGGCGGTCCTGGGTGGTCTAGTGAAAAAGCTAAGATGCAAGGCAGAGGATGCAGGTTACTTAACCTGCTAACTTTTGGGTGTATCTCCTGACCTAGCATTGGCACGTGTGTGATTCTTGCCTGCACGCAGCAGTACTTCGAAGCCTTTCTCACTGTTGCATGAAACTGTAACATTTACTACCAGAGCAAGTTGCTGACTCTTGCTGTCCTGCTTTGTGCAACTTTTTCCACTCTTTTGGTTTCAATTTCATTTGAATTCCTCTAACTAGACAAGCCTGTGTTGCCTTTGGCTGTCGTGGAGCACTCTCACCCAACTTTCTGGCTTTTAATCTGCGTGGAAACCGAGATGCTCGGAGCCCTGATTTAGTGGGAGCTTTTAGATCTAGAGCATCTTTATGCACAGTAAATTGTTTCTGCCACACTTGTGCAATTACTTGGCCCACCATGTTGCACAGTCTGCTTGCGCAAGTCAGAGTGATTCCACACACTACAAGCTTCAGCAGCAGGTGAGGTGGGAGTTTCTTTCCTCTCCCCAGCTGCTGCTTCCACTGGCCCTGGAGTTGTGACGGTGCAAGGACCCAGTTTCCCCAACAAGCTCCTGAAAGTTGCATCAGCATTGTGGCGGGGGATGCTTAGCTGCGAAGTGGGCCTGGGAGCAGCAGCGTGGGGGGGCCCAGTGGCCGGGAGCATGGAGTCATGCTTCAGCCAAGGTAGCAGAGCAGGCGTGTAAGTGCGGGGATGGTGGAGGGACAGGCCTCAGCCCCAGCTGGCTCTGCCGAGGGGCAGCAGTGGTGTGCAAGGGGCAGGCTAGACTACGGGTCAGCAAAGGCTGAGGAACCATAGCTGAGATGTAAACAAGGTGCTGAGAGCTGCTGAATGAACATTTGCTGCCAGGCAGTGCTCCTCGGCTGCCTCAAGACCTGTTGCTTAACATTTTCTTTGAGTTTCTGTTTGGTAGCGGCTAAGCACAGGCCCCTCCTCGAGGAGCTGAGGAATGGCAATACCTGTGACGCTTGCAGGGTGGGGACTGTGGAATGGGTGCAGGAGGCTGTGGGTGTGCTCCCCCTCCTGCTGCAGGTCAGAGCATCCTAGTTCCAGCAAACGGCGCCCATACAGATTTTTTGAAAATATTTTTTTCACTAATAGCCATGCTTCATTAAGTGTAAATGTCACTGACTGGAGGGGGAAGTTGACGCTTCAAATTGACCTTCTGTGGAGATGCAAATTATGGATTTTATTTACCTGTAAAATAAAACCGGTTGGTTTTATTCTGTGGACTCTTACTTCTTTCTGGCGTGCTTCTCTCGTACTCCAATTTAATGGTGGAAATCTTTAATGTGCAACCTTTGAATGGTGGTTGTCAGTCTTGGGAAGCCAGTTTGCCACCCTATTAGAAAGAGACCTGTCCTGGGGATTCTGAATGGCGTGCTTGGTCTCGCACCACCAGCAACACGTAATGAGCAGTGATCCTTCTTGGGGTGCCTCTCTGGCTTGATGCTTCTACCTTGTGCTGCTCAAATCAGAATATAATTACAACTGATCCCTTGTTAGAAAATCAAATTAAGCATAGCCTGTTGAGGAAAGCCAGTTAGACAGAAAAGGCTGTGGGGGTCTTGTGCATAGTGATGTGTGCTCTCTGACCTGGTAATTATGAGAGTGATTTACAAGAAAGGAAGCTGTTAGGACTCCTATTTCTCACCCTCTCTTCTCTCAGCCCTTGAGTAATGACTTTTGAGATTAATTTATGACACGTCACCTAGAGTCTGAAAGCCTTGAGTTGAGTGTTGGGGTGGACACTGGTGTGCCTGCTGCTGGTGAGGGTGCCCAGACTGGGAGCCTGCCCAGGTCACCTTCTGCAGCCACCCTCACCCCTGGGCTCACGGGAGAGGGTCTGCGTGCAGGCGGTGTGCTAGTTGTCCTGCAGTTTTAGTTCCAAAGAGTTTGAATGGCGATGCGAAATTTGGGTTTTGCTTTTTCAGTTATACACTTGCAAGAGTGATGTGGCTGGGCTTTGTGGAGCGAAATGTGCTCAGTGCCACTGAGATTGGTCTCTGCCACAGTGAGGGTTTGTGGCAATGCATGCGCGTCTGTGAGGTTAGAACAGTGCATCCGAAATAGGAAAGGCAATAGGAAACATTGAACGACTTTGCTGCTACTAAAAAAGAAAAGGGAAATAGTGAGCTAGTAGATACAAAATTGAGCTATGGTGCTGAGACCTTTAGAAGGCCTGCTTTTCTTTCCCCCCACTTATTGAGGTCTATTGAAGCTGTTTTCTGCCGTGTTAGAATCCTAAATGCAATCTTAGTCGGAACGAGGATTTGAAACTGTGCTTTTTAACTTTCTCAGTTTGGTCAATGATACTAGGTTGTTGGAAGATGAACTTTTTAGAGGACTTAAGGGACAGTCTTATTTCTCAGAGTTTTTTTGTGGGTGTGTTTATCTTTGAAAAGACCTTTGTGCTGACAGACATCCAAACATCAAAGATTTGTTAACCTGAAGGGTTCTGATATCACAACATGTCTATTGCGGAGAACTTTCTATAGAAACTGTCATACAAATAATAAGCACTGCACAGCAGTTGTCATCATCCCTTGGAAGTGGGTCAGTGGATGTCTTCGTGTTTGGGACGGCAGCTTCTAAACTTGAGCTGTGTCTCACAACTGTGCTTTTAGGAATAAACATAAGAGTGCCTCCATCTTCTAGTATAGTTCCTTATTTAAATGTCAGACTGGTTCACTGAAGTTTATGTGTGGAGGGGTTTGATAGGAAAAAGATTTCCCCAGTGGATGTCCTCTTCAAATAGCTGTGTTGCCTGGTGGTATTGCAGCTGCGTGCATGGGGGACTGATGCTTCTAGCCACATCAGCTGAAATGAAAGCACAAGTGGTAAGGATGGGGAGAAGTGTGTTCAAGTAGTGAGGGATTATAAAATAAGCCTTTACTGTACATGGGCCTTGTGGTGCATTCACCGAAACAGAGTAATGCAACTGCATAAAGGAGAAAAGCATCCTGGATATAGAAGTGACCTTACCGATCCAGTGCTGCTTCAAGAACCCTGTTCTTATTAAAAGTAACATTTCAAACTTGTATGTGGTTTCAAGAGGTTCTGCCTTTGCACGGCTTTTCTTTATTCTCTTTCCCGAAGCCATTTCAGTTTACTGTGAGTTTTCTTTTTTAGGGTTTATTATTTTTGGAAAGCATTCTGGAACATTTTGTGCATATGGTCCTCGGTAAATGTGCTGTTGTACTGATGAAAGCTGAAAGTATGAAACCTAGCTGTGTGCATTAACCTGTCTTAACTCTCCCCCCTGCCCCTCCACAGCTCTGCTTTTCCTTCGTACTGCTGCCTGGAAGTTCACAGCCTGTCCGTAACTAGCTTCTCCTTCCTTATTTGGAAGGACAATCGGATTTTGATCTCTCAACTTCCTCCTCCCAAGTAAAACAGAAAAAGATTCCAGTGAAATTCTATGACTTTCAAGGAAGCTTATTAAAATTTAGGGAGCAAATGTTATTTAGGGTTTTCTCTCAGACTTACCAAGGCAAGGAGAATTGGATGGTGTTGGTGTTTGGTTGGTTGGTTGGTTGTTTTTTTTCCCCCCCTGTAAGTCATAAAATTCAAATCTTCTGTGACTGTGTCAGACCTGGCATGACAACCACAGTACTTGGAGATGGGGAAGGACTTGCACAAGACTGAGACTGTTTCTAACAATATGTCTCTGACTCTGTTGCTAACAGTTATGGGAGTGATATTTACAAGAAAGAAAACGGGGTCCTAGAGCAAGCTCTGCTGGGGTGTCCTCTTTACTGTGCCGCAGGATGGGAAAGCAAGGTAATTGAACAGGAAACATTTTATGGCTTAAAGGCTATGATGTGAAACAACGCTAATACCTATTGGCGTATCAGAGTGCCTTGCTAACAGTTTGACCCCTGCAGCTGGGTGTCTGATGCGGTCAGTCCTGAAACTAAGTACGTTTTTTGGAGGCCTGCTCTGATGTCTTCTTGGGAAAATGGAATTTACTGGTGCAGTGCACAGATTTATTTGGAAGACGAGTGTGGCTTGTTGGTTAGTTCTTAAATCTTTAATATATCATACAAAAGGATGGCACTTAAGACTGTAGGAGATGCAAATCTGTGAACTATGAGTGACAGTGGTGTAGCACCGGACTTTTAAAATGTGCAGTGAAAATATGCTTGCTCTGGTTTTCCTTGAGGGATCCAGGAGCCCCTCCTTTGGTTGACTTATGCCCAGTGAATTCATCCTCCATACTAAATGTCTTCAGAATTCCCCAATATATCTTGTGGTTCTCAGGGGGATACTGCATAGAAAATGGTTGGGATCTGAGGTGTTGTCTTCTTTCTGGTGCTTCCTGGATGTGCGCAGGTGTTTCTTAAAGAGGCTCTAGGCCTCTTTTCCTGTTCATTTCCATTGACTGGATAATTAGGAGCAAAGGAAGCCAGCAAGCAAGGTGTCCTGAGCAGCGGCAGTGTGTTGGGGTCCTTGTTATGCTTAAAAATTGTCCTGTACCTCACACTTGGGCTGAGGAATGATAAACCATTTGGGATTAATCCACAACTGACTTCAGAGTTTCCATCATGCAGTGGACGTTGAAGGGTGCTGAATACCTCCCCTTTTCCCCACTGGCAAACCTTGCACCTCTTCTTTGCACACCTTGAAGAGTCTGTTCCTTCCTTGTTCCTTCCCTCTGCGGGGCCTGTTGGAGTTGCAGCTTGTTTGGTCCAGTCAGGAATATCTCTGAGCCTTGGCTGCAGCAGGGAAGAAGCTGGTATACAAGGGCTTGCACCCAACCGCTACATGGGTTGTTTACTTTTTCTTATTTTCTCTCTTCCTCTTCCACCTTTGCCAGTTACCGTGGATAACTGAGAGTTGGCCATGCTGAAAAGTCAGATGATTAAGACTTTTCTAAACTGCCTGCAGGTAGTTTGGAATGCTTTATTATTTCTTTGTGTCCACTTTAACTGAACTGTGAAGTTATCCCAAAATGTTAAAAATACAGTTCTGTTTCTGAAAGCTTTCAATTAAACTGGTTTAGCTACAGAAAGTAAGTAGAATTAGGGATTTCTTTCCTCTACTGGCACTTGAACTTGATTTTTCTGTAAATTTTCTTATTAAATAGCCAAGAGGATGACTTTTTTAAAACCTGACTGTTTGTTGAAAGCAGACAAAATAAGGATACAACAAAGCCAGCAACTAAGGGTGAAGGTTAAATCCTCTGAACCACAGCGCTCGCATTAGGTTCCACCTGCAGTGTGACTGTGAGGCAAGGACAGTCCTTGTGCTTAGCCTTTCAAAAGGTGTGCTGTGCACCCTTCATCACTCATCCTGCTGCCAAGATCTTCGCTGTGTTCATTCAAGAGACGGCAAACAATTTCTGAGTGTTGTTCTGTGAGGGGGAAACTATGTGAATAAAATAGAGATTTCTGATGTGTGTGAAGATAAGTAATTTTATTTTGGCAAGTTTCAAGTATGGTATTTAAAAGCAAGCCAGTAGCATTCCAAACATACTGAACGCTTCCTTAAACAAACTGTGAAGAATCCAGGTTGAAGACCTGTTTTCCAGCAGTGGTGACACAGGACATAGCTGTGCCAGGCATCCTGAGCAACTGGAAAGCCTCAGACTGTCCCATCCAACCCCCTGACATCTCATGTCCTTGGTGTACCAGAACCACCTGAAGCTGGTTCTCTTTCATGTCCTGAACACGTGACCTTTCAAAGAACACTCTTTCGTGGGGACCTAGGAGTCCTGCTGTGACAAAACGGGAAAATCAGAAAATCAATTGTAATCCCGGGAAAATGCATGCATGCTTACGAAAGGATCTTGGATTGAGGGATACTAGTTAGAAGCTTCTGAAGGTCTGCAAGATAAGTGGCAGAGGTCCCCAAACAGTTTAGCTTAGAAAAGCTCCTGTGCGTCATCTTTGGAAGGGGCTGATTGTGGTTTAAGAGCGAGCGGAAAGTCTGGCCTGAGTGGTTTCAGTGGAAGCTGAGCCTGCTTCAGGGAGTTCACGCAGAAGCAAGATGCTGCTCCTTGTGCGAGCAGGGCTGGCCATGCAGCGGGGTGGACTGGTGCTGAAGCATCACTGGGAAGGCTGCTTGATGACAAGACTTCAAGAAGAGGAGGAGCTGGGGGCGGCTGTAACCTGGGAGCAATTAGTGCTCTTTCCCTGGTGCATAAGCATTCCCTGAGAGGGTGTGTGGCTATTGACTTTGTGGCGGTAGAGGATGGCTTATTTTCCTATCCGTATTTAGTAGGTGTTTTTTAAAGTGCATGTTAAAAAGAAAGCAAAAAACCCCACCACCTTCTATTGACTGATGTACTGTTAACAGAGAAGAATCTCCTCTCCCCTCCTTACTGTATTTATGGGAACTGCTGGCTATACTAAATATTATCTTTGAAAACATCTCTGTTTAAACTCCCATAACCCTGAAGCCCAGGCTATGGCATGTGAAATGGGTCTGCAGTGTCCTCACTCTATATACTCATGCTGCTGTTGGCTTCTGCCTCGTCGTTTCTAGGATCTGTTAAAGAAACCAGCCTGTTCCTTATTGCTGTGTGTAAACAGGGCATCGCTTTGATTCACATGAACCCAGGAACTGTTAAGCTGTGTTCCTGAGAGTATGTCTCTGACAAATCTGTGTGCTCTCCAGCGCACTCCAGTTAACTTCTGGAGGTGGAGGCCTGAAGAGTTCTTATGAAAGCTGCTTCCCCCTGAGCTGTAGGTACAAGGAATTTGCTAAAAACAACAGTCAACTTTCAGAGAATTGAATGTCTGTCTAAATAGCTTCCCAACCACCAGCTCCCCTCTGGGAAGAAAAGACACCTTCTTATCTGGCCAGAATCTCTTTCATCTTCTAATTTTGCCAAGGAAAAGCCAAGGCAGGGAACAAGTTTTGTAACTTGGCTGAAGCCCGAGGGAGGATCCTCGCAGGCGGTACCTGTGCCCATTGTCTCCTAACACTTCTGAGGGGTTTATCGATGCTATCTCCCACTAAATGGTTTTGCTGCCTTTGTGTCTCCCTCAATTCCCACACCGAACTAAATCAGCTTAGTGGGATGTTACTGTAGGCGTAGCAGTAGCAATCTGCAGCATTCCTTGTGCAGCAGCCCTGTGCTTCTGATGGGCAGGATCCCAGATAACCGGGGACCTGAGTGACTCCGTAGCTGAAAAGGGATGGGGAAAGAGTGCCCGACTTTAGAAAGGAGTGAAACAGTGCTGTGCTTTGGAGCAATCTGTTACTGAATCGAGGATAAGCAATCACTGATTGCCCAGAAGATGTTCTTGTTTAAGGTATCTCTGACTTGGTTGTTGTTCAGAGACTAGAACTGGACTGCTGGCTTCCAGGTGCAATCTTTGGGAGAGGCAAACGCCTCTGGGACAGGGTCACACACCTCAGGCGGCTCAGCAGATCCTGTGGTCATGGCAGGCCCTCTGCCTTACCTCTGCTTCTGGCTGCTGATACATCACCCGGCAAGCACTGCTCCACGGGCAGGGAAGGCCGCCTTTAAAAGATAACTTGGCAAGACTTGCAGGGTTTATTATACTAATGAGGCTTCATTAAACTGGAATGGGAAGGACAGACCTG
>Ga0181612_117090_pt1 | contig 22630 bp, 24 predicted proteins | sample HoacroProtozoa21_FD_119630 | JGI IMG/M metagenome (GOLD analysis project Ga0181612, IMG submission 119630) | Hoatzin crop microbial communities from Cojedes, Venezuel. Combined Assembly of Gp0051906, Gp0051904, Gp0051908
ACGACGAGGGCAAAAAGCAATTGAAACGTTCTATCAAGCGATACGGTTGCGTCGGCGGCATTGTCGTTAACAAGCGGACGGGGAACACCATCGTAGGCGGTCATCAGAAGATATCCGTCTTGGATGATATTTACAAATATGACGTGAATAATCCCGAAACCGACTACTCTATCCGGTGTGAACTTGTAGACGTTGACGAGAAAACTGAAAAGGAATTGAATGTTACGCTGAATAATCCCAACGTCGGCGGCACGTGGGATTATGACATGCTCCGTGAGATGGTTGGGGATGGCGACTTTGACTACAAAAACGCCGGACTGACCGAAAACGACCTTGACATCATTGGCGTTGATTATACCATGCAGACGGAAGGTGAGGCGCAAATGCAAAACGCCTTTGAGGAACTAACTCGGGAGCGCGACCAGCAGCATCGTGAGGAGATGGATGCACGGCGGGAAATTCGTGATGCTGCGAAGCAAGAAGAACCGTCAGAGGAGGATAAAATCGAACACATGAAAGCCGTCAAACAACAGGTTAAGCAGCAGGCAATAGAAACGGCGGCGAATATGGACGCTTATGTGGTGTTGTCTTTTGATACATGGCAGAACAAGTGCGCTTTCATGGAACGTTTCGGATATCCCGTGGAAATGAAAATGGTAAAAGGCGAGAAATTCGATGCGATTTGCGAGCCTATACTTGACGAGGAGTAAATTTAAAAGAGAACAGTTATGAACGAAAACGCGAACATTCTCCCTGCAAAAGCCCGTGGCGTAAAGCCGAAATACAACTATGACGGACTCGACTTTTACATTAAGATAATGCAGGCCGCCATGAACGGGGCATCGGACGCGGAAACGGCTGATTATCTTGACTTAGAACCGACCACATTCAGCGACATGAAAAACGGCACATATGCGCCGTGGTCAGAAGAAGAGAATAAGTCAAGGAGCAGCAAAATAAAACAAGTGTTAACGTCTGCGCGAATAAGAAACAATCGTGTCGTAAAGGCGACGCTTCTTACAACAATCCTCGGGAAGTGGAAATCAAAGAATGTGTCAACCGTAAAGAGGAAAATGAGAGACTCCAAAGGTGAGGAGACGGGCGACATTGAAATTCAGACGACCGAGCAGACCGTCTGTGTCCCTCCGTCAATTCAAGGCATGGCGACATGGCTGTATCATCATGACCCGGAATGGCGCGACATCCAAAAGGGCAATGTTCCAGAGGAAGTGACTGATGCGGAGCATGGCGTTGACATTTCCGAGTGGATTAAAGGCAAGATGGAGGAATGATACACCCCCAGCCGATATATTATCCGTTGTATGAGAATAAGGACAAGTTCATTATTCTTTTGACGGGAGGGCGCGCAAGCGGTAAATCGTTTAATGCATCCACATTCATAGAACGGCTTACGTTTGAGATGAAGAGGATAAAAGAAAACGATACATTTAAGCGCATATCCCATCAGATACTTTATACTCGATACACGATGGTGTCGGCAGGTATTTCCATTATCCCGGAATTTCTTGAAAAGGCGGAAATGGAAGGTACGTCAAAGTACTTTACCGCGACAAAGACGGATGTTAAAAACACATTAACCGGTTCAAAGGTTATGTTCCGTGGTATAAAAACGTCATCCGGAAACCAAACGGCTAAACTGAAGTCAATTCATGGAATTAGTTGCTTTGTCGTTGACGAGGCTGAGGAGTGGACATCAGAGCGGGACTTTGAGACCATCATGCTTTCCATTCGTCAGAAACACTTGCAGAACTACATCCTCATCATCATGAACCCTACGGACTCCAATCACTGGGTCTATAAGCGGTTTATTGAGAATACGCATAAAATGGTCGAGTATGATGGCGTGCCGGTGCAGATTTCAACGCATCCGAACGTGCTCCACATACACACATCATACCTTGACAATAAGGACAACCTCAGCGAGGAGTTCTTGCGTGAGGTAACTCTCATGAAGAAGCAAGAACCGGACAAGTACGCTCATCAGGTCATGGGTCAATGGTCAGACGTGGCGGATGGCGCCATATTCAAGACGATATATGAATGTGACGACTTCCCAATTGACTGTGACCACGTGGGAATCGGGTTGGACTTCGGATTCAGTCAAGACCCAACTGCCGCAGTACTTTGCGGTATTATGGGAGATGATATATACTTAAAGGAATTGTTCTATGAGCGAGGAATGCTATCAAAGGACATTATATCCCGATTGAATGGTAATGGGACGCGTGTAATTGCCGATAGCGCAGACCCCCGGCTGATAGAGGAAATCTATCTTGGCGGTGTGGACATCTATGCCGTTCAGAAGGGGCAGGGTTCAGTAATGGCAGGCATTGACTTCATGAAAGGAAAACGCATTCATGTGGTAAAAGGTTCTTTCAACCTGATGAAGGAATTTCGGTCTTATGTTTGGGACAAGGACATGAACGGCAATTACATTAACCGTCCCGTGGATATGTGGAATCACGGAATCGATGCCGCAAGATATTGGGTTCTTGGTGAATTGCTTGGGAGAATAAAAACACGACAGGATAACGCACAATATTTTTAAAATATGACGATAGATGAGATTATGGCATTGCCCGTCGAGGCGAGGATAAATGAGCTAAAGGATGGCCGTGGGTGGCGAAGAGAACCTGACACGGAACATAACATGGATGCGTGGTTTATTGAACGTCACGATGTAATGAATGAAAAACTGAATCCGGACAAGGAGATTGTCATCGAAAAGGCAAAGATCGTCACGGACTCAAAAGGCAGGACGTATAAAAAGGATGCGAAGAAGGAAAAGCAGCCGGTCAATCGCATTGCCCTTCCCATTGAGCAGGATATAGTCAATATACAAACGGCCTTTACAGTCGGAAGTGAGCCGATGCTGAATTGCCAGCCGAACGACGATGAGGAGAAAGCTCTATTAGCCGCGCTGAAACTGACGATGAGGAAAAACCGGATAAAATTCCTCAACAAAAAGGAAGTCCGGGCATGGCTTTCCGAGCAGGAGGTCGCTGAGTATTGGTATGTCGTTGATGATACAGATGGCGTATGGAGGAAGTTCGTCAGAAAGGTAAAAAGTTGGTTCGTCGGTGCAACGCAGCCCAAGAAACGGCTTAAATGCGAGATGTGGTCTCCGTTCAGGGGAGATAGGCTTTGGCCGTATTTCGACGGAAACGATTTGGTTGCGTTCATGCGAGAGTATAAGAAAAAACATGACGGAACAATGATGTCTCATTACATGATTATCACTCCTGAAGTTATTTGTACCATAGAGCCTTCCGGAAAAGGGTGGAAAGAAACGACCGTAAAACACGGATTCAAGAAAATGCCCATTTGTTATATGTATCGGCCGAAACCGTATTGCGACAAAATTAGGAAAATGCGCGAAAGAACGGAGAAGACGCTATCATCTTATGCTGATTGTGTCGACTACCACTTCTTCCCGTATTTGGTATTGTATGGTGATGTAAAGAACGTTGGCGGAAGGCTGAAAAATCATGTCATTGAAATGCACGGAACGGGCGCGAGTGCGTCTTATCTGACGTGGAACCAAGTGCCGGAGACGATTAAATTTGAGACCGATACGTATTTCGAGATGATGTACTCCATGACCAATACTCCGAGGATTTCCTTTGAGCAGTTGAAAGGCAGCGCACCGCCGAGCGGAACGTCATGGCATTATTACTTTATCGGCGCGGAGATGGCCGTAAGAAACCATGAGGAGGTGGTTGGAGAGTTCATTCAAAGACGCATCAATTTTCTTGTGAGCGCAATCGGAGACATGAACGTATCCCTATCCGATGCGGCCGAAACAATAGATATTGAGACGGAAATCGTCCCATATACCATTGACGACATCGATTCCCGTGTCAATACCGCTATCAAGGCTAAGGACGCCAGGGTGTGGAGCAATCAGCACGCCATGCGGTTTATTGGCAATATAGACCACATTGACGAGGAGTTGAAAGAAATAATGGACGAAATGCGTTCCGACCAGCAGATGGAAATCGACAAAGCGGTGGCCATCGCCCAAAGTTCGCAGTCTGAAGAGGACACGTCCCAATAATTTACATTTTGTCAGTACTTCTTATTTTACACAAGTGGCATTTTCGCGGTTATTTTCCGTCAAAGTGTCACTTTTTGTTATGTTTATCGCTATCGGTTTTCCGCAATGCGGACATACAAGTTGTGCCGGACGTTCTCCGTCGTCAATCAGGTCAGTAACCTTGCATCCCAAAATCTCCGCAAACATTTCAAGTTTCTCCAAAGAGAATTTCTTTCTTGCAAGTGCCTGAACGAATGATATACGGGAAATTCCCAACTTGTTCGCAAACTGTTCTTGCGTCATTCCTGACTCCTTGATTTTTTCTTTTAATCTCAATTCTGCCATATCTTTATATTTTTCGCTGCAAAATTACAAAATATATGCAAAAGTGCAAACTTTTAAGTGCTTTTGTATGCAAATGTAAAAATGTGTTTTATTTTGGTTAACGAATGTAAATGATAGCATGAAAGCATACATAATTGGCAAAAAGTAGTTAAATAATAATGCAAAATAACATATATGACAATAAAAATACATACATTTGCAGCGTAACAAGTTTATTATTAATATTATGAGCAATTCAAACAAAATCAAACTGCAAGAGATTATGAATCTCGCATGGGCTTTCGTAAAAGAAAACGGATTTAATATGAGCGATGCATTGAAGGTTGCATGGGCGAATGTTAAATTACGCGCTAAATTGTTTACTGGTATCGTCGAATTTCGATTTAAAAAAGTAAACGGTGACATTAGGCAGGCGTTCGGTACATTGAAAGGCGACATTGTGCCAAGCATTATTGGTGCAAGACGCGCAAGTGACAAAGTGCAGACGTATTTCGACACCGAAAAGCGCGAGTGGCGATGTTTCAAGAAGTGTAACTTGATTTAAAAGGTAATGGGCGGTCCAACCAGCCGCCCACAACTAAAACAAACGAACATGGCAACTTTTATCATGGATTTCAGAATTGCCGATGCATTTGGCAAAAGCGCAATTTTAGACACGTTCAATCGGGCATTCAAAGAATGGCGCACCGATTACAAATATTTAACTGAATTAGTTATAGCGTTAAATAGGCTTTGTTGGTATCATTACGAAAAAGGCAATATCGCATATTCTAAACTTTATGCCGATTTATATCACAAGGCAAATGACTGGGCGCGTGAGAATCTAAAAGGCGAAGAATTTGACTACTATTTTCAGATGACGGATTAAAAAGTAACGTGCGGGCTAACCACCCGCACATAAAAATTAAAAAGAAATGTATTTACTTTATATTTGCGACCAATTATCGGGGGTATTTACCGACATCGATACGGTTATTGAAAAACTGAGAGAATATCGTTTCTATGAAAATGACGAAGACGGGCAGCACTTGCGCGGGTTTGAAATTACCGACAAAGACGAGAGCGATTTGCATGAGTTTAAGCATGTATTTGGTGATTATGATATCAAACTACAAGAAATAGACGCTAATCAAATCGAATATTAAATTTGCAAAGGTATATAAAATCCGCCCGCATCGTCCTGTGTTATCCTTAAATTTACCGTATCAAACATAGTCCGATTACTCAATAAGTAATGAAATACGTCTTAATATAGAGTGATTTAATAAAATTATCGAGGTGTTAAAGTCAATAAATGCCTTTTAATTATACGAACGACATCATCCGGTGATTTGTAACGGCGTGGAATTTCATTTTCCGGCACTTCCCGACCATATGCGTAACACCACTTGACGCTATTCTGACGCCCACAAAGTCACGAATGGACTTCTCCGTGAATACTTGCCCGCGGGGGGATTTGTTTTTCTTCATGTTTGAAAATTTTTGCGGGAGTCGATAACGCTCAATATTTCCTCACTCGTTTCACATACGGAGAACTTGATACCATCGGCAATTACTGTACGGAATTGGTTTTCCTCGATTGCCGTGATTGAACTTTTGCGAATAAAAATTGACATTGTTCCAGTATCTTCGTCTGATATTTCTGTCAATTGAATAAAATCGTGCGGAAACGACACAATTTGATTTTGTTTTGTCGCTCCACTCAATAAAAGCATATCACCGGAACCTCGCACCAGCCATTCGGCCGAAAGGTCGGGAAACGCCGTGAGCAGTTTGTCGATGAAATCATAAGACGGAGCACGCCCGCACTCTACATAGTTATGTAATGTTTGCTGATGCACTCCGAGCCGCCGGGCCAGGGCATTGACTGTTATACCCTCCTGCCGTAAAAACGCCTTAATTCGTTGATTTATGGATGTCATTCTACTTTAATTTTAATTACCTTTCCGCAATGAGGGCAAATGATTTGTGCTGGGCGTTCGTCCTCCGACAAAAGTTCTGAGACGGTTATTCCCATAATGTCAGCGATTTCTTTAAGTTTGTTGATGGTCGGATTTCCGTTTACCATTATCGACATCGTTGGCTGAGAGACACCTTTATTTCCGTCTTTGTCGGTCATTTCTTTTGCCAATTCTGAAAGGCTCCATCCGTGTCGTTTGATAGATTTTTTAATATCCATGTAGCATATAATATATATAAATATGGCACAAAAGTAATAAATAAAAAAGAAAAACAAAAGAAAATAGTACAAAAATATAAATTACACCCTATATTTAGCAAAAAAATGTAAATTGTAGGCTAAATATGATAATAAATATTAAAAGATAGCATAAAAACAAATAAAAAATTTTGTAAATAGAATAAACACTATATATTTGCAGCAGATTTAATAAATAAAATGTTTCACAAACAAAAATCAAACAGTATGAAAACGTTAAACGAACAGATTGCAGAAGTAATGAACGGTAAGGGTAGCAGAACGACAAAGAGAATCAAGTTGATAGAATTCGGCCTGACACCTTTTGACGTGCAAGTTATTTTCAATTCGACGAAAGCAACACCAAATTACAAGATTAATAATCTTACATTCGGCGTTGAAATCGAGGCGTTCAATTTTACACGTGATGCGCTTATTAATGCTGTCCGCAGCAGACAAATTGCGATTGAAAGTGAATGCTATAATCACACCGATTCAAGGCATCATTACAAAATCGTTTCAGACGGTAGCATTAACGGCAATAATGCCAATGAAGTTGTATCACCGATTTTAAAAGGTAAGAAAGGCGAAACGTCTTTAAAATTGGTGTGCGATGCGCTTGCCGAGGTCGGTGCTGACGTAAACAAATCTACTGGCTTGCATATACATTTTGATGCGAGCAGTATTTCAGATACTCATTATATCAACATTTTCAAAAATTATCAGAAGTTAGAAAGCGCAATTGATACGTTCATGCCACGGTCAAGACGGGCAAGTAATAATATGTTTTGCAAGTCGATTATTGGCTTTGACTTTTCGAATTGTTATACCAAATTAGACATTTATAATGTCGTCGGCCGCAGCATGGCTTGCCCGAGATATGTAAAGGTAAATCCGGACGCATACCGCCGACATAAAACAATTGAATTCAGGCAGCATTCGGGTACTGTTGAATATGAAAAGATTTCTAAGTGGTTGAATTTCTTGCGTAAACTGATTGAGTTTTCGTTTGACAAATGCCTGACCGAAAATGTAGAAAATATCGAAGATATACCGTTTCTTTCAGATACTGAAAAACAGTACTTTATTAATCGTAGAAGTGCCCTTAATTAAGGGTACTTCTTTAAGTTGAAAATTTATTAAAATTGATAAATTATGTGCGTAATAATATACAAACCGACCAATAGAGAATTGCCGGATAGAGAATTGTTAAAGTTGGCGTATCACGTTAATCATGACGGTATCGGATTAGTATCGCCCGAAGTAAATTACAAAGGTTTTTCGTTTGATAGATTCATGCGAGTATTGAAAACGTGTAAAGAAAAAGAACCCGTATTAATTCACTTCAGATGGGCGACGCACGGGTCGATAGCGAGAAAGAATTGTCACCCGTTTCACGATTCGCAGACTGATACGTGGTTTATGCACAATGGCGTATTGCCGATTGAAAGCAGTCGTGATATGACCGATAGCGAGATATTCTTTCGCAGCGAGGTAGTGCCCGTATTAAAGGCAGGACAGTTTTTGTCTAATGGCAAATCACCGCTTGATTATTTCAGATTGCAAGAAGTGATAGACCCGTATGCGAGTAGTAATAGATTCGCCATGCTTTGCGGCCGTGATGTTCGATTGTTCGGCCAGTGGTATGGCTATGACGGGTTATTCTGTTCAAACTTAAGGTTTTTATATCATTCTATGTTCGTTTAATTTTGGTTTTTAATCTTTGCAGTACGGCTGCCCGTGAGGGTGGCCGTATTTTTTTCGTTAAATCAAGATAACGAAATCATAATTCGTGAAAAACAATTTACGCCCTTTGTTATTCGGTATCTTTGTGTCGTTTTTCAAGATAACGAGAGTATTCATTTAAAATTTTCTAATCATGACCATTGCAGAATTAGTATTGGCGCAGCTTAAAACCAAATTCGATGGGGTTGACGAGCCGATATTAAAGCGTATCGCAGACAAGAAGGCGCAGGGCGTAACGGACGAAGGTAAAGTAACCGAAATTGCTAACGGGGTGTCCCTTCAGGACGTGGTGCAAAGTTATGGCGATTACCGAGCCGACCAAGCGCAGAAATCAGCAGTATCCAATTACGAAAAGAAATTCAAACTCAAGAACGGCAAGCCATTAGAAGAAGCCGATGACGAGTCCGACGAAAAAGACGACAAGAAAACGGACAAGAAAAAGAATGACGAAAAGCCTGACGACGAGCAAGACAAGAAAACGGAAGAGGATAAAGTCGATACCTACACCAAGGACGAAATCGCAAAAATGATTAGCGACCTTAAAAACGCTTTGACGGAGGCGAATAAGCCTCTGTCCGAGAAAATCGCCACTTTGGAAAAGGCCAATGCCGAGATGCAGGAGGAGAAGTCCGCAAAGGAGTTCAATGCCAAGTTGTTAGAAAAGGCAAAGGCCAATAAGATTTCCGAGGAGTATTTGAAGTTTCTGACACCAAAACGGGATTCCACCGATGAGGAATTGGATGCCTACATGAAGGGGTTTGCCCAGTTGCAAGCGAACAATAAGTTTGGCGGCGGCAAACCCGAGGATGGAGAACCGGATGAGCAGGACGAAACGAAGAATATTGCGGACGCAATCAATAAGCGAACCGAGGAAATGGTCAAAGCAACAACTTAATTTTTAACTTATGGCAGCAGGATTTAAGTATAACCTCAGTCAAAAAGAGGTAAAGGAGGAGCGCTATGACGTTCAGACCGGAATCCGCCGTAGAGGGGCGTTCTGTCTTGATACCACCAATCTCGCTACGGGCACGAGCATTCCCGCTTTTGCGCCACTTTATTGCGATTTGGTGAATAAGCACGCCTATTTGGTGTGTAACATTAGTGTGTATGCCGATGCGTCTTCGGCAACGGAGATTAAGGTAAAGAAAGGTACGGTGGCGTATATCGGCGAGAAGATTTCCGACGGCACGAACACCGCGGCCGTTACGGCTATCGACACGAGTAATTCCGACTATGACGTATTAACGGTTGATACCGCATTAACGCTTATCGCAGGGGATGTTCTCTTCGAGTATGACAGTAATGCATCTACGCCGAAATATACGGCAAACAGTGCATTGTACGGCCATTGGAAGGTTACCGCAGGCGACAACCTTGTGACGGCTTTGCGTCGCGCGGCCGAGATTGAGCCGGACAAGTTAGTGATTCCGTTCTCCACGGTCGATAGAAAGGCTTTGGGCGAACGCTTTGAGTTTAACGATAACGAATAAGGAGGAAACGCGATATGATGTTGACTATTGAAACCCTTTTTAACGACCCCAACATTGTAGGGGCTATCATCAACCGCGTCAATCAGACCCGGAAGGATGCTATTTATTGGCAGCAGTATCTTGACTTCCGCCGCACGACGACCCGTGTATTTAAAGACTACATTGGTAGCGTGCAGGGAGTTATGGCTGGTTCTATCAACTCGCAATTCGGAGAGAAACCTATTCGCGAGCGCCGTTCTATTGGTAACGGCTATGGCGAGGTGGCCTATCTCGGAGACGCTTATCAGATGTCCGTTGACCGTCTTTCCGATTTGAAAGACCTCATCGACCTGTATAACACGGCACGCAGTCAAGACCAAAATGATGCTATTCAGGAGATTATCAATTTCCTGTATGATGACTATCGTCAGGTTCTTCTTGCTGCCCATAAGCGCATGGATTTGGTTGTCGGTTCTCTTCTGATGAAGGGTTCGGCCATTGTGAAGAATAAGGACGCCGCCGTATCCGAGCAGGATGCCGCAGAGTTCCTGAATATCGAATTGCCGTTCAATACGCTTACGCCGGAGACTTCCGACGTGGTGGTTGACAGTAAGATGTATTTCATTACTTATCTGCAGACGACGATTCAGAAGTTGATTCCCGACTACGGCCGATATCAAAAGATGATTATGAGCCGTGGAACTTTCGTGAAGTATATCATCGGCAGCGCTGAGTTCAATGACAAGTTCAAGATGGTTCTCGGCAATAACTCTTTCTACCTGAATCCGGGTCTTATCACTTCGGAAATGGCAAGTAATGTGTTTACCGGTCTCGGTCTTCCCGCCATTGAAATCAAGGAGGATTATGTGAAGAATCAGCAGGGTGTGAATACCGCCGTATACGAGGATGGTTATATTACATTCTTGCCGCAGGACAAGATTGGTTATATGCGCCATCATGAGCCGTATGAGGGCACCGACCCAGTGCCAGGCCGTAACTATGTCGCAGGAGGTGACGGTCAGTTGCTTATCAGCAATTATCGTGACAAGGAGGGCAGATACATGGAATACACCGCAGAGTGGATTCCGCAAATCAGCAATCCGAATCTTATCACCAATATTGATTTGGTTAATCTTAGCGAGGAGGGATAACGGATGAAAGTAACTGTTTTAAAGTCTTTTCGTGATAAACTCCACCCGTCAAAATTCATCATGGCGGGTGAGACTCTTGACTGGGACGATGAGCGGGCAAACGCCGCCATTCGTAAGGGACTTGTAAAGAAAGTCGTTGAAAAGGCGAAAACTGAAAAGAAGGATAAATGACGAACGAGGATGCGGTAAAGGGCGCGATTGAACCGTATGCGCTTTCCGACGATGCGGTGGAAAAATTTTACATCGACGCGCAGGGAGCTTACGGGGGCGGGGATTTTACGGACAGTTACTCCGTGGATAATCTCCAAACTGTTAACTATGCGGCCATACTGTGTCTGAATAACTGCAGAACGTTGTCGTCAGAGAACGCCGGAGGAGTGTCACAGAGCTACGATACGCAGCGTATTGCGAAGATGATTCGTGCGCTTGCCGCTGCCGCGGGTCTTGACATCTCCGACGACCTTCTCGATGACGATTCGCCCACTATCATGTTCACATGAGATACGATGACACTCTGAAAGTGCTTACCGTTACGGATAACGGATACGACGATAATGGCAACCCCGAAGAACCTACGGAAGAGTGGCAGGATTTCGGCAAGTGCATTATCTTCCCCAATTCGTCAGCGGCGAAGACACGTCTTAACGACGGAACGGAGTTTGTCTATTCCTACGAGGTCATCGCCAGGATGAAGAAAGAACTCTATTCGCTTATCCCGAAAGAAGGAGATACCGTAAGGATATCGAAATCGGACGGGACAATAGACAAGACATTAACGGTAAAAGGATTTCTCACGCTTAAGAAACGGTATCTGAAATTATGGCTATAACAACCAATGTCGAGGAGTTAAAAGAACGTATTAAGAGACGGTTTGACAAAAATAGAGTCATGGCAGCTTTAGATACGTTGCCCGATGATTGTGTTGCCCATGCGCAGGAGAACGGAACGTACAAAGACCGCACCGGAACGCTACGGCATTCCATACGCGGCAAACTCGTGGAGAAAGACGGTAAAATTTCCGTTAAGGTATGGGCGGATGCGCCATACGCCCGATATGTCGAGAATAAAGGGTATAATGTCCTGTATTTGACGAGGTATTATCTTCATGACGAGATGATTAAACGATTGTGCAGGTTATGACGGGAATGGATTTGGTCGAATCTGTATGGCGATTTCTCTGCGAGAACATCGAGCAGTTCCTGAACAAGGAGACATACGAGGACTTCAGCGGAGAGATACGGCAATACGAAAAAGACCCAAATGATACCGGCGAATATATCGTCGTCAATCATCTGCCGATGGTAAGGCATGATGTTGTATCGGAGGCGACCATTAACGTCAACGTCCATGTTCCGGCGCTCTCAACCGAGAAAATGCCGCTTAGGAGACTGAAGGAACTCACTTCGGAGATAATGAGTCTTTTTATCGGGGAGACTTTCATTGACGGATGTTACTATCGGGCCTATTCGGACGGAAGACCTATCGAGGATAACGACAATACATGGTATGTGAACATACAATTAAAGACAAGGTTTAACAATTTGATTTATTAGGATAACAATATGGCAAAAGGAGCAGCATACGGTATCTCTACCGTAACACTTGAAGACCCCGTAATTGGCGGTTTCCCTGAGTCTTTCACGGGATACAGTTTCCTGGCTATCGTAAAGGACAGTGTTACCTTTAACGATTCCGCCGGGGGAAAGAACGATATTGAAATTGAGGACAGTGACAATCCCTACGCATCATTGCAAAGCGGTTTGGATACCAAAGGATTCACGCTTGACACATACGACCTCTCCAAAGAGACGTATCAGGCACTTTTGGGATATACCGAGGTTGGCATCTGGAACGTAGAGCCGACGAAGAAGGTGAATCTTGTGAAGGCCGTTCAGATTGTCACCCGTGACTTTGATGAGTTCCCGTCCAAAACGTTCCAATGGGCAAAGATGGACATCACCGTCACTAAGGCTGGCACGATTGGCAAGAGTGGATTCCCGAATCTACATTTGGAATTCAAACAGCTCGCACACTTCGATTCAGAAGGCGCGGAAGTAGATGGTGCCCGTTGGGCTCTGACCGCAGATATCGCATCATAAGGTAGATTGATTTAGGGTAACATTAGGGCGGTGTGGCAACGTGCCGCATCGCTTTTTTTCTTTCCTGCAATGACAAAAGAAGAAAAAGGACGTGTGGTAAGCACACTCGGAGAGAAAGGCCAATGGATACGTGTTGGGGTTATGGTATTCCACATGAAACCGTTATCGCTTTATCAGATATACGAGTTGGGCGAGGCCGTTAATGATATTTCAGATGATGACATCCCGCAAATAGGTAATGTATTGGCCGGAACGCTCAAGCATCACAAAGACGCGAAAGCCATATTGGATGCCTGCATGGTGTGTCTGACGAGGAAATCGTGGAAGAGAAAAGTCTTCGGGCGATATGTAAAAAGGCGCATTACCCAACCTATTTGGGAGAAGATAATGGCGCATATCATACAGTCCTTCAGTGGAAATTTTTTCTTGACCTCTATCGCTTTCCTGACACGGACGAAGATGATGACGGAGCCGCAGGAGACTCCCCGTGGTCTATGATTCAGGGCGTGATGAAATATTTTCGTATGAGTTACGAGGAGGTCGTATTTAATCGCTCATACATGACGGTCGTACTTCTTAATAGGTCGATACCGTCGTATAAAACCGACAATGAGGATGACAAGGCGGACAAACCCGTTCACGTCTCCGAGTATTTTATGAAATTTATGTAAGAAAATGAATGAGTTGGACGAACTTCTCGCGATAAACATGACGTTTGACGCATCTGACGCGGAAAAGAGCATTCTTAGTATCTGCGATGCCCTTGACAGTATCGGTGACAGTGGCGTTCATGCGGCGCAAAAACTTCGTGGCGCCATGTCTGATATGGGCAGCTTGGAAGATGCGCGCCATCGTATTGATGCGGTGGCAAGAAGTGTACAGGCGTTGTCCCGGCAATATGAGGAGATGAAGAGCAAGAACGGCAGCAATTCCGTCACCGCCGAGATGATGTCCGTCAGCGAGCAATTGTCCAAGCAGCAAAATATCCTTCGTATTGCGCAAACCGAATGGGATAGGCTTAATGCGGCCTACGAGAACGGCAGAAACATACTTGCGACCGTCACGTCCGGCATGGAAGGGGCGACGGCGGCTCAAGCGCTGGCGAACACGGCGATAAGTGCCAATGCTATTGCCAACATATCTGCGGCAAGCGCGAAAGTCGTAAATACCGGAGCGACCGGTAATCTTGCGGTGAAAACTCATGAGGAGACGAACGCTCTTAGAGAACAATCATCCGCAACGGAGAAAGCGTCCGAAGATACCCAAAAATATGCTGCCATTCAGAAAGATTTAAGGACGCAGATAGAAGATTTGCGAAATGAATGGCAACATCTTAATGCGGTATATCAAAGTTCGCCCGTTGATTCCGAAATCGGGAACGAGGCGGAAAGGCGGATGGCCAAAATCCAATGGGAGATTAACGCGCTTGAAAGTCTTTCTTCACAAATAAGAAATGATGAGTCGCATGGAAAGTCATTTGACGCAAGAGATTACAGTCAGAAAATATCCGATATAGGAGAGTCAAAGCCGGATTCTGAAATAACGCCACAAGAACAGACGGCCGAACTAAAATCCCTGTCGGAGCAATATTCAGTTCTTAAAGAACAGGTCAGTCTTGCCGAAAGTCAGGTAAGACAATATGATGATGCCATAAAGGCTTGTTATGAGAACGAGCATACAAGCGGAGAAACGCTTGACGAACTCAATAAGAAACGTGCCGAGGCGGCTGAGCGATACGAGCAATTGTCTGATAAAGCGGAAGTCTATGAGCGTGCCATTCAGCGCGGTTTTGACGCTGAGAGCGGACGTAGCCAAGCAGATGATGAACTTAGGACAAGGACACAAGAATATGAGCAACTGCTGCAGAAAAAGGCGGAGATAGAACAGAATATGTATGGCGGAGACGGCGCCAATTCTGATTATCTTGAACAAGAAAAGCAAAAGCATGCGGATATATTAGAGCAGCTCGCCCGGAAAAAGCGGGAGATAGAGGAAATAGAAGAACGTCAGAAGACGGGCCTTCCGACCATTGATGCCATTAAGGATGCGGAACACGCCGCCGCCGAGGAGATAAGACGCAGATACGAACTTGAAGAGCAAGAACGTAACGCGAAAGAGCAAAAACGGGCGGAACTTGAGAAAGAACTTGAAGTCCAAAAGCAGATTACCGCAGAATTACAGAAAGACTACGATTATAACAACAGTTTTGTCGGGTGGATTAAAGGAACCAAGTATAACATGGGGCAGCAGTCGGCGGATTACGTTTTCCGTAACGACGAGGGCGGTACGTCAAATCTTGCCGATTTAAATAAGGATGAGTTTCAACAGAAAATATCCGATGCCATAGAAGACTCAAAATCAAGAGTTAAGGAATTACAGGATGAGCTCAATCGTTTGAACGGAGTGACCGAAGAGACCGGAAACGCCGCCGAAAACGCCAATATTAAGGCGTCCCAATCTGCCGATGACGCTAATCAGAAAGAGCGTGCAAGGATAGAAGACCTTAAAGAATATACGAAGTTCCTTCAGGAAGAAAATGAGAAACGCTCAGAAAGTACTAAATCCATAAAAGAAGAGGCGGAGCAGGTAAATGCGCTAAAGGGCGAGTTGGAACAATGTAAAGAAGGCCTTGCAAATCTGAATAAGGAAAAGGCTGATGCCACATCCACCGAACACGTTAATGCCCTGAATGCCGCTATATCAGCGACAAAGGAACGTATCTCCAATATAGAAGAAGATATAAAAAGCGCCACGGGCACTACGACATCATTCAAGGATGCTACAAGCAAGCTATCCGAGGCACTTGCATCGATGGGTATTCCGCTTGGTGGCGTAAAAAAAGGTTTTCTTGGCGTTCTATCGGCCATGAGAGCCATGATAGCGACACCCGTCGGCGCCGTAATTATGGCCATCGCAGCGGCATTAAAGTTGTTCCATACTTGGCTTGGCAAATCCAAAAAGGGACAAGACCTGATGGCGTATTCTTCCGCAGCGCTCGGCAGTATCATGCAATCGCTGACGGATATTGTCATTATCGTAGGCGATACGATATGGAAGGTTTTTAGCGGTTGCAAGCAGCCCGTTATCGATATGGTAAAGTCGTGGATTTCCGCCATGAAGTCCGCGGTAAAGGCATTTGGTGACGCATTCTCCGTAATATCCAACGGAGCAAAGGGTGTATGGCAGTTTGTCAAGGGCGATTTTGGAGATGCCGCCGAGTCGTTTGCGAAAGTCAAAGACGGTGTTAAGAACTTTGGGGCGAACTTAAAGAGCGCGTTTAAAGGATTAGGAGACGCGGTGGTTTCGGGAGTGAAAACCGGTGTGACCGGAGCGACAGGTATTATCAACTCGTTCAGCGACGGAACATTATCCAAAGCGATGGGTAAAATCGGGAAAACTTTATCCAATGGTGTCAGAAACGCCCACTTGGAAGGAAAGATGGCCGTGGAAGAGAAATCCCTTGACCGCGATATGGCCGTTTCTCAATCCGAAAACATCAAGATTGACAATGAAATCCAAAAGAAACGGCAGGAGTTGGGCACTTTGACGGGTAAGGCCAAGGTAATCAAGATAGCAGAAATAGAATCGCTTACGCGTCAGAAGTACGAAAAGCAGAAAGAAATCCTCCGCCGTAAGGCCAACATCGCCGAAACGAGGGCATCCATGCACGAGGGCACTTACGATAGTGCCAAGAATGTACGGTCTGCCAATGACGCGGCATCGAAAATAGGGGTGCAGGAAGAACGGGAATTGGCAAGATATTCCCGCATGAAAGGAGCTGCGCAACGCCAAGCAAATAAGAACAAGAACGGGAAAAATGACGCAAGAAACGCCCGAGAACAATTGGCGAAACTCGAATACAATCATCAATTGGACGAAGAATCACTTGCGTTTGAACGTCTTGTATTGGAAAAAGAAAAGGCCATCAGCGAGGAAAAAGATGCTCATCAGAGGAAGGTTATGCAGAGGGAACTTGCCAGACTCAAAGAGCGTGAGGCGATAAAAAAGAAAGAGCAACAATTCCTTTCCGAAAACATATCAGAGGCCGAGCAATCCTATAACAAAGACCCGAAAAATAAGAAACAAGAAGGTTTTTTTTCCCGTGGGCTATATAAAAACGTAACATTAAACGAAAGCCAATCAGCAATTATTCAGGCCGAAAAAGACGCTCTGGACGCCAAATATACGTCCGAGGATGAAGAGCGTATCAAGCAGGAAAAGCAACGCTCTGAACGTGCCATGATTGACTATCTCAAGCAATATGGTTCCTACCAGCAGCAAAAGGAGGCATTGGCGCGCGAAACCGCGGCGAAGATTCGGGAAATCAATGAAGACGCAGAGGCGACCGCCGAAGAGAAGATGTATAAGATTGCGGCCTTACAAGAAGAATTGGTGAAGTCACAATCCTCGCTTGACATGGCGGCTTTCAAAGACTCCATTGACTGGGAGGGCGTATTTAATAATCTTGACCGGATGGGCGCGTCTTCTCTTGAAAGTCTGAGAGATAAACTTCGGAAATTCCTGTCCGAAAGTAAGGACTTGAGCGTTGAGGATATTGAGACCATTTCCACCAAGATACGGGAAATTACGGACAGATTATCGGGCAAGAAATTCGGTATTGGAACTTTTCTGCCTGAGACTGGTAAGGCCGTTTCGGAAATCAACGACCGCCGTATGATTGCAGAACAGTCGCATGCGGCATATGAAAAGGCGAAAGGGGAATCCGACTATGCCGCAGCAGGTGCCGGCGTTCAACGTTCCATCGTGCTTGAGCAGATGAAAAAGATGGGGATGAGCGAGTCTGAACTTTCCGATAAAGACAGCCTGAAAGACAAGGCGAAGGGAATGAAAGGCGGCGATACCCTTATTAAGCAGCTTGGCAAACTCGATATAGCGGAGGCGAAGTCCGCTAAGGCGGCAGAAAAAGCGTCAAAGGCAAAGCAAAAAGCAGATGCAGATGCAGCGAATGCCGCAATGAACGCGGCGGATTACGGCTCACTTGCTGCAGGTGCGTTTTCGGATTTAGGGAACGCGTTAACGAGTACGGGCGACCTTATGGATATGTTCAATATCGGTGGCGATGAGGATAAAGAACGGGTAAATGCTGCCGCGGAAGGAGCAAACGCCGCCGCGGGAGCGGTTACGGATTATATGTCCGGCAACTACCTCGGTGCTGCCATGAAAGCGTTTTCGGCGGTAAAGAGTTTCGGAACGGCACTCGGCATTGGGGGAGGAAACGCAAAGGAAGTCCAAAAAATCACCGAGGAGAATACAAAGGCTATTGAAAAACTAACTGACCGTGTAAATGACTTGAAAGAGGCGATAGGAAACTCAGCGGGTCAAAGCGCCATCTATTCCTATTCCCTCGCTTTGGACGCGCAGGAGGAGGTTAATCGTTTGGCAATGGAGACTTTGAAGGCTCAGATGTCTTACACCAAGGCGCACCACTCCAATCAATCAAAGATAGACGATGACATAATCGCATCGTATAACGCCATTGCGCAACTTGCTTTTAAGGCGGCGGGGACAGACCAAACCGAAATAACCGGACTCAGCAGTATATACGGCCTTACACCCGAGCAGTTGAAAGCCCTTAAAGACTATGCTCCCGAACTTTGGAAATATCTCACCGAGACGGGCGACTATGATAAGACGGAGTATTGGGATGCGGTCGTTGATTTGGCCGGACAAACGGAGGAACTGACGGAGCAAATATATCAAAACTTAACGCAGACAACTCTTGACAATCTGAGAGACGGGTTTAAAGAGTTTATCATGGAGGCGTCGGGCAGTGTGAGTGATTTCACCACCGATATGTCCAATTCCATGATTGAAAGTCTGGTTAATTCGCAGGTGCTTGATGATACTTTTGATTCCTGGCTTGAAGATTGGCGCGAACGATGGGCGGAGGCATTGAAATCCGGAACAATGACGCAATCGGAGAAGTCGGCATTATTATCTGAATATTCGCAGATGGCGAAAGAGAAACAGGCCGAGGCGGAGGCTCTGAAAGCGTCTTTGGGATATTCATATACCGATGAGCAAGAGGCGAGCCGTTCACTCATTCAGAACATTACTGCCGACCAAGCCGACCAATTGATTGGAAGAATTGCGGCCATTCAGATTGCCGTGGAAAGACACACAAATGAAATGTCCGTATTGACGCCGTATGCGGCACTTATTCAAGCAGATACTACGGCGATGAAGGCGCAATGTGAGAGTATCGGCGGATGTGTTAGTTCCATGATGGAGATGCAACGGCAGGGAAATGTACACTTAGAGCAAATAGAAGTGAACACCCGGCCGATTTCCGAGATTAGGGATATAACGGAGAAGATTAGAAAACTTGTGGAGGAGAACGCATGACGGGCAGTGCATATATTAAAATGAGCGACGAGTTCTTGGACATCTACGACGAATACGGGGCAAGTTTCCTTAGGGGGTCGTGGGATGCCTTACGACTCATGCCGCCGACTAAGGAATATGTAACTAACGACTGCCGATTGGATAATGGCGTGGAGTATCTCGGAGGGTATGAGCGTTATAACGAACGGCAATTGACCCTATCCATACTATTCGAGGACACTTCCATGATACAATCATTCATTGATTGGATTATGGCAGGTACTATCTCATTGAAAGTGCCGACGATAGGCAAGATTTTCCATTTGTTATATTCTTCTTCGGGAAGTGTAAAAACGTATAACGGTGATTTTGCTACGGTGGAAATCACGTTTAAAGAGCCGAATCCGGCAAGTAGGGAGGATATTCAATGACAATAGCGGTATATAATCCCGACGGGACACTTTTCAAAGATGTCATCATCACTCAAAAGGCGGAACACGTCATAGAGATGATGAAGTCTGACTATGTGTTATTGTCATGGAACGATACTGAGAAATACACCGTACCCGCAGGGGCATATATTGAATATAACGAGCTGAAGTATCTGTTATTGGATAACTATGAGCCGACTTGGAAGAATGAGGCATCATTCACGTATGAGCCACAATTCAATCATCCGTTCATGCGGCTTGGGAAAGTGCCGATGGTACTCCATACATATGATAGTGCGGGTGACGAAATAGACGAGACGGATTGGACGATTACCGACAACCCGAAGAATATTTTGGCTTATATTTGCCTGAGTATCGACCGTCATTTGGGTCTTGATGATAATACGTGGACGGTTCACATGGTGGATGAATATCTCGAAACGGAAACCGTTGCCATGTCTTCCGTTGACATCATTTCGGCCCTCAACGCGGTGGCGAGCGCATTTGACGCGGAGTATATATGGAACTGGGATGATAAGGTGATTTACTTCGGGGATTCCCTTTCCCTTACCGAGGTCAACCCCGAGACGCTGACCGTTGGAGATAATGTCGGAGTACCGTCACTTACGACAAGTAAAGACGGATATTATAACAGATTCTTGGTCAAAGGTTCTACGAGGAATATTTATCAGATAACGGCATCGGGTGGTACATTCTCGCTCAATACCCGTCTGACGCTTTCCGATGAATACGAAGACAGTATTCTTGATTTGAGAAATCTTCCCGATTCGTTGAAGGAGAAATATCCGTCATTGGTTCGGCCGTCTGACGAGCCGGATATGACGAAAATCCTTATATTTGAGGATGTCTATCCGGCACTTACTCTTTATTGCTACAATGTCAGGGAACGTCAGAGATATCTTTTGGATGATGATGACCAAAAGATTCAGAATGGTGTTGATACAGACGGTAATCCTACTTATAAAATGTATTCCGTGTGGTATGTACGTCTTGCATATCCCGTTTATGATACCGATGGAGAGACTGTAAAGGAATGGCGTGATTTTCTCGTCGATACCACTTCCGTGCCGAAAGCCACGGTGACGGAAATATACACGCAGACGAGCGAGAATCTTTCATTCAGGACATCACTGAAGTGGAATACCAAGTATTTTACTTCCGCGTTTTCTACGGGATATAAAGTAAGGGTAATGATAGGTGGCGCGTCCATTGCTGCTTATGCGTATAATATCGTCTATAACGGCGTTAAATATACTCGTATTGCCGTAACAAAGTCTATTGCAACCGAGAGCGAAATATCTGCATTTAGCGCTGAACTTGCCGCAGGGAAGACAATGTATTTTACGGGTGGCGTAGATACTACTCAGTTTACTTCCGAAAGTGATACGGCAAAGATTATAGACGGTTACGAGTTAAAGGCATCGTTTGAACCGAATGAAGGCTATGGTCACTCCGCACTCGCGGGGAGGGAGTTTTCCATGACGTATCACGATGCAGACACTACAATATCCCCAAATGAAACGACTGGTGACACGGGAGTAAAAATTTTGGCCGGAGATTATGAGATTTGCTTTGAGGAGGAGTCTGCATCCGGATTGATTATCCCCACGACGACAAATGAAGGCCTTGTCCCTTGGGGTGACGGAGAAAGTTTGAAAGAACTTAACACGATGGGGAATACCGCGCTCGGAAATGATACTGTGGTGTTGTATAACCTTACGATGGGCAGCGAATATGTTACGTCTGCACAGGAAAAACTGCTTGCAGCGGCCATTGAAGAAGTGATACTGAGATATTCCGACCAATCGAACAGAACGGTAAAATCCAATCCCATCCGGTTTAAAGAAAGCACTCCCGACCTTTATATCGGGCGGACGGTTACGTTCTCTGACGGGAAAGGGTATGAAGTAGAAACACGAGTAACAAAACTTGTGACGAAAATCGACATACCCTATCAGCAGGAAATAACAATCGGAACGGCAAGAATAAAATCAAACACACAGTCATTAAAGGAAGATGTAAGAAGTGCCAATGAAACCATCAGAACGCTGAATGTCATCAACGACAATACGGCGGCGAAAGCGGATTATTACTATCGCACGCTAAAATCTTTAATAGAGAAGTTTACGCAGCTCGGAGATGAGAAGTTGTCTAAGGTCACTGACGACACGGCGGCGGGTGTCATCACCTTCTTGAAGGGTGTGCTCTTCGGCGACGACTACGGCATCACCGCGGAGGGCAAGGCCACTTTGCAGGCGGTCTTTTCCAAGACGTTCCAGGAGTTGGTTGAGGGTTTTGGCATTTGGAATAGTGACGGAAAGTACTACATCGAGGCCGACGAGGGTAGATTCCGCGATATGGTGCAGTCGCTTGTCGGCGCTTTCACATCGCTTCAATCGCAGTCTGCCGAAGAACCGCTCCGCGTGGTGTCCGAACTGGTGGCGCAGAAGGCTGCCACGTTCGTCTCCAAAGTGACGGCCGATATGCTGCAGTCATCGGACTATTCGTCCGGAGCATCCGGATTTATCATCAAGAAGGATACGGCCACGGGGAAGTCCTTTGTCGAGGTCGACGAACTGCTGGTCAGAGTGAAAGCCGTCTTTGAGGAATTGGAAGTCCGGAAGTTGTCCTATTCCGGCGGCAACATCTGCTTTTCGTCCGCAGGCAGCGAGATTGCCCGCGTGGAGAATATCACGGATTCCAACGGCGATATAATCGCATTCAAATGCTATTTGAAGACGGATGACGGGACAACGAAAACCCGCAACT
>Ga0181612_135616_pt1 | contig 22626 bp, 8 predicted proteins | sample HoacroProtozoa21_FD_119630 | JGI IMG/M metagenome (GOLD analysis project Ga0181612, IMG submission 119630) | Hoatzin crop microbial communities from Cojedes, Venezuel. Combined Assembly of Gp0051906, Gp0051904, Gp0051908
CTGCAGGAAGATTTACTCAGGATTACGCAAAGAAGATGGAAAACTGGGTAACAAGATCAGAAGAAATGTGATGTCCCTAAATAAACCAAGGCTCTGGTGTGTGACATGTGGATTTAGCTACCCTTCGACAAGAGTGCTTTAATTTGTATCACTGTAATCGGGTTAAGAATTATTGTAGCCAAAGTAATTAGCAGCAAGCTACCAACCAGCTTCTTGACACAGAAAGCAAACGGGTTTCTCCTCCAAGTGTCTGCCCCCCTGAGGGCTGGGAGGTAAAGAGCAGGAGGAGGGAATTAGGGGTGACCTTGCATTAATGAACAGGAACATGCTCCTGGATCAATGGGCAAACCTGGTATAGCTCAGAGGAAGCATCAACGGTGTCATCGAAGTATCTCTGACACCCGTGGGGGTTTTGCAATGAATGCTTATGCAAAAGAGGAAAACAAAAATAAGGCTGGTGCAACAGAAAAAAAAAAGAGCTACGGGAAGAGAGAAAGAAGGTGCAAAGATGCAAACAAAAAATAAACAGAGAGATTGCTGTGGGATGGTTTATTTAAAAAGCCCCTACATTTGTGTTATTGGATTAAACATTTTGACCAAAGTTTGTAGAATTTATTTTGGCCAAAAATGACTTATATGAATATTGGCCTCATGCCTGAATAAAGGAATGTAGTTTCTCTCTCTAATCAGGTTGCAACAGATAAAGGCTAAATAGAAATGAGTAATTCACCGTGACTCAATATTACATGGGCTGTATTTTAAGAGCTGAATTTCAAGTGCATTTCTGTTCTTTATTTCAGCTGCGCTATCTTTTGTTCACCCTCACTACACTATGTGTCAGCCTGGCTTGGCAAACTGGGAATCATTTTCTTCTGTAAGCCTGATGTACTTTTTAGGAGAGACTGTCTTCCTGGAAGCAAAATCAATTCAAGTATTCAGGAGGCCTCTAGTGGCTCATAGTTTCAGAGGAAGTTTCCTCTGAAGCCTACTCTATGAAGCTGGAAAAATATACAGAAGGTCAGGGAAACAAAAGGGACTCCCCACTTGTTGATTAATGCCATTGACAATAAATAGCAATGCCTGGTCTCTGACTTCAGTATCTAGGAATCTGGCCTTCAAGGCCTGAGATACATTTACACAAAATGCTCAGAACGTGCAGAAGAGAACAATAGGGTCTCAGGCTTGTTGGTGTTTTACATGTTTCTAAGCATGTACTGGGAAAGAATTACAACGTGATGAGCTCTATATTTGAAACAGCTGTCAAAGGAGAGGCTATGCCAGTTTCTTTTCAATCCTCAAATGTAGATGCTTTCTATTACTGACACTAGAATACGCAATAGGTTTCCAATGTGGTGCATGGGTACGTAATTCCCCATCTGCAACTCCCTCCCCAGTTCTCACACCAGGCTGAGCAGATAGGGCTGATCCTGACTGGGGTAACTGGCATCAGTCAAGCTATCACTGTTTCCAACAGCTGAGGCTCTGGCCCATAGCCTGCTAGACACAAATACATAATTGTACATATTAGGCGAGAACCTGGATCACCTGTATGCTATTTTCACATGCAGAGTTATTGAAAAGCAAGAGAAGAGAAATCATAAAAGGAAGTGAGAGAAAACTGAAGTCCCACTGTTCCTCTGAGGAGTTTTGGCCTAGACAGTCAATTCTTTCTTCATCACATATGTATTTCCCTTAGCCTATTTTTATATGTCATAGGATAGTCAAAGAAATGTCCTTAATTCCCGGCACTTTGATTCACCTCCACAAACTAAGCCTTGTTGTAGGTGACTTAGCAGCCATGTGATCCACCTATTATTAGAACAGAGTTAGCCCTCCAACCCCCCAAACTCCTGCCTCCCCTTGTCCTTATATATATATCTGTCTCCTAGCAGAAAAGTGGCACATGACCTCCTATACTCAAGAATACTTGGCACGAGTCCCTGCTTCTCAGCCGAACCTATTGTTCTAGGAGAGAATGACACAGGCGTGCAAGAGTCTTGCTGACACTTCTGACTTTAAACATGAAATGCCATTAATCAATCAGCTGCATCTGTTTGGAAAAATTAAGTGGCTGGAATCAAGGCAAACACAATAAATAATCCTTAGGCAAACAGGAAAGAAAATAAGGGAAGACATGTTTTTGACTTCTTGTTACTTCAGCTTCATTTGATTTGTTTTTCACATCCTCCTTACAAATATTAGGCTTACCAAGTGTACAGTGTTAAGATACCGAACTCAAAAGGCTTATGCGAAGTACTGCCACCAAATTAAAGGTGCTAATCTTGCAAGATATAAGTGTCTGCAGTGGAATTTACACATGACATGGCAGCAGAGAGGGTCTGAATTCACAGATGTGAACTGGACCACACTAGCAAAAGATTGTGCCCAGACATCACTTGAAAGGTTGATGCCTCTTGCTATCCACCAAAGTAGCAGATGTGATTTATGGTCTCAAGAACATGTTCAGTTCTGCTATAAATGCTTCAGAGACTTAATACTACATGCAATCATTCCTGACAGGTGCTGATATCCATCAAAATCAGCATTTAGTGGAGTTTCAAACAACCCATAGCTCCTTGTAAGATGGGCACCCACACAAACAGCACCTTGGTATTTAAGCGCCTGCTGCTGTCACCTCTGTTTGCAGGACTGAAAGGACAAGTACTAAGCTGCACCAAAGCCTCCTTGCAGTGCCTTAGTGGGAGACTATCTCTGGCAAGGAGGGAGAAACAAGGAATAGCTGGGGACAAGGCAGCTGGCTCAGGAGAATCCTTGACTTCCATATGGTCTGTGAAATGAGCCTAGATTCCTGTTCCTCCCACCTCTCATCTGCACGACCTGGAGTCCAAGCTTACAGTTCAGCTTTATTTGCCCCTAAAACTGGTTCAACACACAGCAGAAGAAAGGGTGTGCAACATTGTTCTCTGCAAATTAAGCAGCGTTGAACACTTCCTGAAACCACCAGGGTCATGACCATGAAGACCTGAAAGCCTGATATAAAGAAGCCATAGAGAAGGCTCATACCCTTCCTCAGCTCTGAGGCTGAAAAGCACTACTGCTTCTGGCCCACGAAGGTTTGGAAATACAAAGCCAACCAGTTTATAGTATGGGCACATCCAGAAATGGAACTGAATCCACCCACCTATTTCACACAGGCTGTTAAAGGAGAGCCATTTCAATCCAGGCTGACGACACCTCCAAAATTCTATGTCACTACCAATTCCTGCTACCAGTATCTGCCCAAACGGTGTAATGATACAAGTCATATAAACTGGTTAGAATGCGACAGGAACAGGGAGTGGAAAGAGACAGTCCGAGGAGCAAAGCGTTGTGAGGCCCATCTCGACTGCTAAATAGAACAAGTAGTTTGTGTTTGGCTTGACCAGAACTATTTGATTTGGCTCAATCCAAAATCAGAATTTCTTTTGCTTCAGGGGCTGCTTAATCCTTTTAAACACAAGATTTCAAAATGAAAATATCACTTTGAACTAAACACTTGCTTTGTACTGGCTGAAATACACAGGGGCAAAATACTTCAACTTTACAGAAAAACAAACAGAAATCGACTGTGAGGAGGGAATTAATCTATAGATATTTTTGGTCCCTTACTCAGTCTGCATTTCAGAGTGAATCTTCTGTTTGCTCAACAACAGAGCTTGTCAAACTCTACATGTTCCTGGAAAGCAGTGTGTACCTATGGCTCAGCTATGGACTGAGATACAGCTGACACAAGTCAGCTCTGCTAGTGTCCTTACAGAACGTACTTTACCTGTGATGCCTCTATTTCCTCTTCCACCATCATATTTAGGGCAGAAACACTCTATTGCTCTTGTGTTTCTGCCATACAAGCTGCCACAATGTTCATGTTACTGAAAATAATATCTAGATAAATAAGAGTTTGTAGGAAGAGCTAAATATCTTTTATTAGACTAGCTGATATAACCAACAAAAGTGAACAAGTTGTGGGGTTAAGGGCCCTTCACTTACGCTAGAGTGTAAATGAACACTAGAGAATATGCTAGAGCACTACAGTTCCCACAGCATCACTGCTATTGGGTAGATAAATAGACAGAAACCTCACTACAGAAAATGAAGTGCACGTTTGAGATGTCCCTGATCACTTCCTCCAGAAAAAACAGAAGAAGAAACAGAATGACATACAGATTTTTGAAGGAAAAAGTGTGAAGAGTCTTTTTTATCCCCAAAACCTTTTATATATGTAAAATGAGTCTGCAGTAACAGCTCTCCACAATGCCAAAAGCCCAAATTGCTGTCAGTCATTCCACTAGTAGTTGCCTGGGGCAACTGCTTTCACATTTATCAGTGGATTCACGAACTTGCTGCAGTCACAAATGATGCAACTGATTTTTTTTTCAGTGGTCGGGTTGCAAATCAGGGCAAGAATATTTAGATTTTCTAATCAGCAACACTAATTATACGAGAAGTCCTCCTTATATCAGGCACACCTATCAGGCTAGGCCTTGTCAATTGGATAGATATATGGCAAAATACATGGATCACAGAAACGAAAACTGGAGCCACCACTATAGTGTTCCAACCAAGGAGCAACTTCAGTGCGACTAGGGTGGAGCTGGTACACCAGGCAGCACAAGTTAAAAGACCTGTCTGTACCTTAGCAGATTCCTTTGACTTTGCTGATAACCTAGTTAAATAAGCTCTTTGCTGTAGGAATAAGAAGGTTTATTTACAATTCCTGATCTTTAAAAGAGCCTATTCAGACATGACCCCTCTTGTATCACAGGTAATAAAACATACCTGGGGTCAACAAGTTCATTAGAGGGAACAGCTAAGAGTTTTCATCCAGAAAAGTCAGATCCTGAATCCCAGCAGAGGGTGACATTCCTATGCGTTCATCCCTGCTTTGCTACAAGTGATTCACAAACCTCATCGCTGCCACAGAGCTCTTCTAAATACAGGAAAGCGGAGGTTACACCAAGTTTAACTTGAGGCAAGAAACTTCCTCAATGGATACTAAATCACTTCAACTGCTGCACTAATCATCTCACTTTAAGGTTTAGAGGGAGTTTGTTTTCCTTAATTTGCTATAGTTCTAAAATCAGAGTTTATCAAGCCAGTTATTTCTAAATGTCCCATACTGGGCTCACGCAAGGTTTGAATGAACACACAGAGACTCAATAGTGAAAAAAAAAGCCAAAAACCAACAGTAAAAGCTTTTGCAATACTTATTATCTGACATATCTGCGTAAAACTAAAAGTCCAACTAATGACTCAGGGCAGTTCCTTAGAGATGACACAAGCAGCCACTAATTCCATTGTGATTAAAACACTTGGCATATGAAGTTAAGGGACCTTTTCAAAAAGCAGAAGTTTTTTATGGGCCTAACGTACTAAAACATGGAGCCCAAGACGGGTTGGTGGCAACTCTACTACTGAACAACAGCAAAATCCTCAGTTGCCTCATGGAAAAGACATCTAAACGTGTCGTCTTTTTCAGACATCCTACCGGAGACAGCTAGCTTGTGATGCACTTAGTGATAATTAAACCTTTAAAAATTAGCATCAGGTTCCATTAAGCCTGGCCAGAATGTGCTGCTTTACAATTAAAGCTATGTCAGAAAATAAAAGAGCCTTTTAGAATCATACAGGGACCAGGTTTCATTCTCATTTAGAGCAGTTTTATCTAGAGACATTTCCATCGTTTTCTCTGGAGTCACTCCAAAGTTAGAAAGCAAAAAAAAAGACAACAGTAGGAATACTGACATGTAGAAACTTCTACCCAAGTTTTGATGAGAGGGCTCTGTTTCCAGGAGCGTCACAGCCCAGTCTGGCAAGGCTGTTCCTTGCCTTCTGGAAGAGTTGCAGTCTCTCAGTGCTTCAGCTGCAGTCAGACACAGATCTAGTGGAGAATATGAAATCTCACTTTGGGTGCTCTTTGCCAGCACTGGCTACTAGTGGCTTCCCATGAATTGGACCAGTTGGAGATTCTCTAACAGACAAAGATTTCCATCTTATCTGGGTTGTGTTTGAATCACTTCACTTTCTACCTTGAGCCTAGTTATACCCAGACAGGTACTTAATCACACCTATTTCACATAGATTTAGTCTCCTCCTTTTGGTTTCTATATTAAATACCTTTGAATCTTCATCCTAACCAGACACAATAGCCTCCTCTAGACCCAAGAGTCTAACAGTGTACACCGATGTACATGAGTGTAGATTTCACAACATACAATGAGACATCCAGTGAAAAGACTTACACGTTCGCACACGAAAGTCAATTTCTGCCTTTATTACTCATTATATGATTTAAACCTGTGTTAAACACTGATTTAATAGGCTGCAAGCCACGGTCAAGCCAGTAGCGATATTTGTCATCCTTTCTCAGACCCAAATCAAGGCCCTACTGCCGGGCATAGGCTGACAGGGAGATCACACAGAGACATCTTCTGGGCTGCCACAACTCAACAAAGCAGGGAACTTGGACCTGCTACGAAGGGAAACGACGACTCAAATTTTTGCAGTTTACAGACATTTCAGAAACAGAAATGATTACCTGTGCTGCACAGGGATATAGCTGGGAGCTGTAAGATGAAGCTAGGAAGACCAACAGTGAGAGGAAACTTTTGAACTACCACAAGCAGAAGTGATCAAGTTACCCCAGTTCTCACTCATCAGCTGAGACAACACTACAGACTATTTAAGAGTTTTTATTCCAACTCAGTCATGGAAGAAACCATGTTAACATGTGGTATTGAGAAGGTCTCTTCTTATTTACATCAGCTGTAATTTATGCTTACATGCTGTATTTTGCTGCTGGGGCAGGTTAATGTATTTTTCCTCATAATTACAGGGGGCTACTTCATTAAGCCTCAGTAACCCGACTGTCTTTTCTTGCAAGTTCACACTCTGAAGCTGAGCAGAAGACCTGTAAGGAGAGCACTGGAAGGCTGGCTGCTTGAGACTTTTAAAACTAAATTAGAAAGAGCATCACAAAATTCAAGGTAAGGAGCATTGTACTGGCAAAGAGATGGCCTGGGTGATCTAACAGGTCGTTTCCATCACTAACATTCCGTGTCCAGGAACAACCCATTTAATTCCAGGCCAGTCATTTATTATGACAGAGAAGCAAAGTAGAAGGACGTATATTCTACTGAGGAAAACAGTATTTTATTATGCCAACTGAACTCAGAGGACAGGCAGTGAAAACATTCTTTCATTTTGTACCATTAGCTCAGCCAGGCCTCTGCAATGTAACATTCTGTCACTTTCTGTGGATTAGCTCATTTACAAAAACGTGCTGTTTTACTGAAATTAGCACAGAGAGAATATTGCACTTCTCAAGCTGCTGCAGCATAACTGTTTGTCAGTAGATTTATGTAGTGGATTGTTTTCCTGCAATCCAGGATAAGCGAAATACTTAAACAATAACTACCATGGGGAGTGCGGACAAGGCAATAATTACTTTCCATGGTGTTAATAAACCTCAAGGCTACTGGCCAAAGTATATTTGCACTGAAGGAGATGTCTGTGGAGATTACATAGGAAATTTTAAGATAGACAAAGGTCAGGAAGCCCATCTAAGTCTGCTTCCTCTCTTGCATTAACAGGCATCCCCTGCCCACCCATAACTGTTCCCAGCAAGGTTTTTTAATCAAATACTGTCTAGTGTTCACTAGTTCCTTCTTTGCTGTCCTCCACTGAGTGACTAGCTTAGTCCACCAACTAGGAGCAGCCATAATTTGTTTTTTATGCTTTTAGTTTGTAATTTTTTAGCTGGAACTTCCACTCAACAGGAAATGTCTTATTCCTGTAAAAATAAAATTATTTAAGAATGATTGAAACACTTCAAGCCTGAGTGAACCCTGGAAGATCAAGTTCTGTAGCTCCACTCAATCATCAACTCCATCAGTGCTGTTCTCCCAGATCTCCGCCAGCCGTAGCAGACCATGTTGGGGAGCTCAACATCCCAAAGACTCAAGTTGGGATTTTTCAGGGTTCCAAAGCTTCTGTCACAGCAGCAAAGAGATAAGCCTTGGCTCAAACTAGTGGTCCCAGAGGTCTGGAGCAGCAAGTAGCCAGAAAGCAGCCTCCTGGCCTTCCAATGACTGTAAGATTCAATAGCATCTCTTGCTGGCATCTGCATAAGTAACACAGACTACTAAACTTTCTCTTTGCAATAGGACATCTCCAGATGTACAGCTTGTTGTAGCAAACAGTAAGACACCTCAGACCAGATACAGACATCTCCCTTCTCCTCGAGGTCCATCCAAAGAGGATATTCACACTTTGACCACTAGTTTGCACGGCATTTTTGTGGAAAACCTACCTTCACAGCCACATTATCTTTCTTTTGTAGCAGAACAAGCCAGGAATGGCTTTACTGAAAGTGATAAAGTGACAGTAATGAGAGTCTGGAATGAAATAAAAGTCAGGTCCTCCATACCATCCTCTGAAAGTTATGCCACACAGTTTACTGACAGATAAAGCTTTGTCTCTGCTGGTAAATTAAAGATACCTCGGACTGTTCTCTGGCACCGAGGCCAACTGGCATGAAACCGACTGCATCTATGCCACTAAACTCTCCCTGTCTCCAAAACAGGGTGGCTGCACCCAAAACACCTACTGGGAAGAGTCTCTGGGCTGTGCTAACCCCCAGCCATGCCAGGGAGTTGTTTGGAGAGTGGTGACAAAGCTTTTTCTAATAAATTACCAATGTAGACAAGCAGGTTCCAGTACCTGGTCCTACAGCCTGGCACCACCTGATTTACCGGGACAGACTGGCTTGTCTGTAATCTGCCCAGGCCTCACACATGCTAGTATTAAGCAATGAAAAGCTACAAGTTGCTCTGTTTGCCCACATAACCAGTGAGCAAGGCTTTAAAAGGAAATTGTCAGTGTTCTCAACATGCTGGGACTGGTTATGCCCATAGCGGTCTCCAAGAAAATGTGCTTCTAATTTAAAAGCTGTGTCAAATAAATAAGTGGTAACCAAAATTGAGAATAGATATTGTGGGCCACATTCAACGGAGGCAACCGACTTAGACCTGCTCTCACTACAGAAATGACTAATTGCACAACTATTTGTGGGACAGAGCACATCACCCTTGTTCACGTGAGTGAGGACGCGGTAGCTCACGCACATCACCCCCACAGGAGCGAACAGAAATAGTCATGGGGAGAAGCACTCACCAAAGCAAGTGCTACATGATCTGGTGGTACAGACTCAACCTACCTGCAGTGAAGAACATGAAAGAATTCCTGTTGCCTTATCAACTCCAGACTGGCTTTCTCTTTGATCTGAACTGCCCCAGGTAAAAGGAGGAGCCATCTGTGGCTCCCTTAATTCTGCTGCATTCTGTGTTGTGCTGTTAGAGCGAGTACCTTCCTACCAGCTGACGACTGAGCAGAACAAAGCACAGCTGTAGCCTATTCCCAGGACACTCCCTGTCTTCTGCTTTATGCAGGGAATGAGAGAACACCTGGTGTAGGAGGCAGATTCAGTGATTCTCATCCTCAGAGATTCTCCACTTTCAGATAAATTCTTCACTAGAAATTGTCAGACAATAACTGAGAAAGGCCTTAGGAGAAAAAAGAATCTGGCCTCAAGTCTAGGCTGAGAAGACAGCTCCAGAAGCCATAGGGAGGTTTTATAAGGGCCTTAGGAACAGCAAAATTACGCATAAACATACTCAGGGCATTGCATCAAACTCCATTTTCCATTCGTTCAGCACTACTGACTTGCACCAGCTAAGAATCAAGCTCCAGGTTTTTCGAGAAAATTTCTTTTCTATGAATACTCAGAAACATCTGTAGAAGGTAAATAGCAAAATGCAACATTTTAAAGGTAATTTGACTAAAGTTTAGAGTTATATTTCTTACTTTCATATCATGAGAAAGTTCCCTATACACATCCATATAGTCATAATTATTTCTGAATGAGTAAAAAAATCTTGGCTTGAAGCCCTGGTGGTTATCAGTACCATGGGAAGTCATCATTGCTTTAAACATATTCCCCACAACAGTTAAATATTTCCCTTAATTCAGGACTGCAGGAAAATAAGCCATATATAAACTGAGTATCTTAAAGCTAGCTGTGACTTTAGGAGCATGATATAGTCTTTTCACCTCCATTTGGCAAAATAAAATTCAGTTTCCAGACAAACTGGTTCCCACTGAGGCCACAGGATGCTGCACAGAAGCAGCTCAGATGGGTTAGCAGTGGCCCGAAATGACAGACTGGTTTTGCTTTCAGTCTCTTTCAGTTCAGCTGGAACAATGCTAAGACATTATTTTTCTCAGTTAATATCCCATCCTGACACTGTTTGCCAGTCTTCGAAGGTCACAAGGCAGTCCTGTGTCAGCCTGACACCTTCCCCCCTTCCCCATATTTCTTCTTCCTCCCGGGGGAAATTTATGTCCGCCTGTGGCATCTGTCCCCTGTCCTCCTTTTGTGAGTATCAAGCCACAGCATACATTACATTTAGAAATGTTTTCTGACAATAAATTACCTTTGCAATGTCTTAGAGGCCTTATGCTCTCCTTCACTGACCCCATGGCCCTTACGCTCTGGAAATGTTTCTCATTATCTGTCTTAACCTCCTGTACAATCTTCCTTTCATTCTCAGCCTTTGCTTTCCTTATCACTTATTTGCACTCTTAATTTCATTCTGTAATCTGTCCAGTCTTCTTCTTTCCCTGGTGTTTTATACCTTCTGCTTGGTTACTCGTTACACATCCTTGTCCGTGTGTACCAACCATTTGCATTGCACACAGGCTTCTGTTCCCCGTGGCATACGCGGCCCAGGCAAGCTCTCATCTCACACACTTCCCTTATGCCCTTCCCCTTCATTTCAGGCTTTGGTGCCTGAAATACAAGTACCATTTTCTGCACTGCATCTCCCCCAAAACTTTAGCAACCCCCACCTCATCAGCCTCCCTTGCTTGGGCCTTATGTCGGTGTGGAGCGATGTGAAGCAACTGCCCGGCACAAGAAACCAAACTGGGAACCTGGGAGCGCACTCGTGTCAGCGCCAACCCACACCGGTCGTTCACTCATGCACCTCAGCCTTCAAACCCACCCCCGTCAGCCTAGCACTGGAAGCAAAATGTTTTCCTTTTCTGGGTTTTGACACAGAAATGGGTTTCCTTCTGGTATTTCCCACTTGCCACTATAAACCGTAACACTGCCACGGGAGTGAGTTACACAAATGTTAATCCACTCTCCTTTGAAACTGAAAGGGAGTTCAGGCTCAGCTCGAGAAGCCGACAAAGCCTCCAACTGGTTCTCATTTTCCCCCTACTCAAGGAGAGGTGGACTAAAGAAAAATGTTGAAGTGGATTCAGATTAAAAATACGATGAAGAACTTCAATCTCAATATTAATAATGTTCCGGTTTTCCTATCATGCCCTTTTAAATTAGTGGGATAATACTGTTCCTATTGATTACAAATAAAACTAATCCAATTCACACATAAAATTAAATAATAAACTCCCCCTTCTCCACTTACATTTCCCTGGAGATGTTTTCCAGCAGAAAAATCTCTTCTACTAACTGAAGAGGGAAGCAGTCTGCAATTTGCTCTGAAGAAAATTAGCTTCTGTCTGAACCAACATACTTTCAGTAAACACTGGGAAGCAGAAATTCCATATTGCTCGCATTTCCAAAACCTCACGAAAAGTAACCTTCCACTGGTTTCACCGACAACGACAAGCTGCTTGGTCTCCTATCATGCTCAGACTCCTTCACTGCTGGGGCTCACTTTAAACATTGTCTTTTCACAGTCACTCTCAGAAAATGTGTATTTGAACAAAGTTGTGGAACTGGTTAGCTGGCAGATAGCTAATGTGTAACGTATGCACACACTCAGTTCAGATCAAAAAATTATTTTGCTGGTGATGTTTTCAATACTTGATCAGTCAAAGACATACCCTTCCTCTTCACCTCCTGATCAAAATGTGACAAATTTAGTCCTGTTAAATGCTAGAGACAGTGATCTCTTCTGACTACAGCTGGTGATCAGATTATGCCCTGAAGCATAATGACTGATAACACTTCTCCCTTTCATCCCAATTACTGGCCTTTCTGCAATGCAGCTACCCCATTCTTCTGAGTAGCTACCACAACAGGCAAAATAACCAAAATCCAAATTCTGCTCTTATAGCTCATCTGAATATGTTTTTATATTGATAATTACAGAATAATGAAATATGTTGTAAAGATGAGAGAGATTTTTCAGCAGAACTGCTGGGGAAAAAGAGCAATGTCCCCCAAATTGCAAAGATTACATCTGTCAATAAACAAAATGGACCTTTCTTCAGTGTAAAGTACTGAGATTTTAATATACTTCAGTTGAGATGTCATCAAAATCAAAAGAAGACACCTTTAGACACTGAAAACCAAACATTTTCCACTGTTAAAAGAACGTAACTTTGAACTGATTTGCCCTTTAAGAAGCAGGAAAAAATTGTAAAAACATAAAAATATTTTTAGGGAAAAATGCAAAATAGTTTCCGTTTTAAACTGGATTAGGAAACATGGAACAGTCAGGCAATGAGTAATACTGTCGAGGTGTGAAAGCATTTCAAAGACAGGAACACAGGTATTATCACAGTGTTTCAGACCCAGAATCTAGGAGGTGGAGAAGTACCCTGTCTGCCACACCAGATTAGATTCAAAGCTCATCGGCTTCCAGTAGCTTGAACAAATGAATCCCTAATAGCGGATCAGTGTTCAGCAGATCTCAGGTCAGACACAGCATATTTCATCTTAAATCTTTGCCTTTAGCTATCACATAATTTTTAGGAAATTCATTAGCCAAATAAGAAGCTAGTCTAATCTCTAATCTCACTGAATTAATGCTCTCAACAACATCCTGTTGCAATGATCACTACAATTTATATGCCTTTTTCCTATATGTTTTCTTGTTATTTGTCTCCTTCCTAAGGAAGACAAGTTGAATCTTCTCATTCACTCTCATTAAAGAGTTGGTTCCACTCTTTCATACCAGCTCTACTGCCTTATCTGAACAGTAAACACCACTGAGAAACACCCCTGCGCTAAGGAGCAGCTTATTCTGAATTTATGTAGGACTTTTTTAAAAGTGTTTCCGTTTTTTGGCTCAGAAAATACACAGGTGGGTGCATATACTTTGCAAGAAAAAGCTAACTAGGAACAGAGGAGAGTACGTGGTTGAAGAATTGCTATCTTTTGCCTTTCTCATGAATGTGATCTCAGAAATCCCAGGTTGCCAGTACAGTTACTGGGTGGAGGGAAGTGTCCCACCACAAACTAGGGATTTGCCCCAAGTGCAGGTGAGCAAAGAGGGGATTAACACAGCCATGGGAAATGATACTAGGCTGCCTAATTATGAGCTAGTTCTTCCCATATTCATTTATTTGCCTTTACTTGCAGCATTTTTCACTGCCACTACTGCCCAGCGCCATCTGACCCAGCCAAAGCAACCCACTGCAGGCAGCTTTATATACTCAGCAGACTGTACCAACACGATAATGTTCTTTCCTTTAAACACTTGAAAGTAACAAACAGTGTTGATTTGTGGCCCTTTTTTCTGAGGACCTCTGATAAATGGCCACTTTTCACAATGGAGAACAGCTCTTTATTCCCTTTTACTTACCCAGCACGGTATCAGTGCCAGGATGCCCTGAGATCAGCTCTGGCCACTGAAGTAAGCCACTTCCCTGTCCATTTGCTCCCCGGCCTGCCTGATGGCTCTCCAAGCCACACTGCATGCTGACATCACCCCTGGTCAATAGTTTGGGGTTAATTTTTGTCTCTTTCTGTGTCCGGCCATTCTCAGCCAGCTGAGCTCCACACCATTAATCTGTTCCACACCTGCTTCTCAACAGCCTTCAGTTAATAAAACTCTTGCTTCTGACCCAGTTCAGCGGGGTGAACTGACAATGTAAAGACGTTTGCCACCAAGGCCAGTCCCCTGAGTCTGCATTTGACTGAGCTTTTAGTAAAGCTTTTGATTTATGTAATAACCTTTTTCCTTATCCTTCTGATCATGGGAATGTTAGGAAATCCCCCACTGCCAATTTACACTCTTGTTGCCTCTGGATCCAAGACGTAAGTGTTATACTTCAGCCACAGCCTTCCAGACCATCCTTCACCAGTTGTCACAAACTACCCACTCCCTGCTCTCCCTCCTTTCCCATCCATTGAATTTTCTTTCTTATTTACTAAACCTTCACTTTCGGTATAATAAGCAAACACTCAGACCAAACTCCTCTGCACTAAAGATCACAGACAAGGAATTAAATATTGTATGTTCTTCATTCATCTTTAATATCATTACAAGTCTGTTGAAGGATTTGCGTCCATCGAACAAAAAAAGCTAGAGGCATTACTGCAGCTGAATTCAGATTGCTAAATGTTTAACAAGGATGCTGACATTACAAAAGCTGGAGTCTCTGATCTCTCCTCTTGAAAGCTATTCAGACTGGTTGCAGGGGAAAACTATGTCATGGGCACCTGGGCACCTGCATTTTATTCTGTCTCAGTAACCCCCTCTCAGAGGAAGTGAAGCCATAAGGTCCTGTCCCAGTAACAATGAAGAGAAACTAATGAAGAGCTGGTTTATAGCCTTTTCCCAATCCTGATGTCCTGTCAGTGTCTGGAGGGCAAGTATAAAACATGTTTTTCAGTGCTACAGAAGGAAGTACAAGTAATTAGTCCTCACCAGGCAATTCACACACGAGGTTAATCAGGCCCCTCGCTGGTTTTACAGCAGAGAGGACAAACAGTTAGCAGGCTGGGCGCTCAGTGAGACAAGGAGGTCAGCACGAGCATAGGGGAACGCAAACAGGAGCCTGCGTGCATCAGTAGAAAAGGGATCTGGGTGAACGTTTTTAGGGAGCCTGCCCTGGCCCTTTCTCCTAACTGCTATCCTGGCTCCATCAGCTCTGTGAACAGCTGCCGGAGCAGCCCGTTCAACGTGCCAGTCGCACTGCTGTGCTGAAGGGCTTGCTGCTCCACAGAGGTGCTCCCTCAAGGACCCAGAGAAGACACCACACAAATCTCTCTCCATCCCCAGACCCGGCAGCCCGCTGCCCTCCTCTAACCTCGCGGTGGCAGGCAGCACTTGGGCCTCTCCCAAGGTCAGATTTCTTGGCCCGGAGCACACCAGGTGATACGTCAGGGACAGACCACGTAGGAAGCTGTTATTCCTGTGTTCAGAAACATCAAAAGCACCGGTGTTTACTTGGAATAGGTGCAGTTCCCTCTCAAGATGGGAGATGTTTCTCACCTTATTACTCTGTGAAGGCTGAATATGGAGTTTTCATTCTGAAGCACCGCTTTTATTCCTTCAACTTGCACACACACACAAACCCAAGCTAGCTCTGTAATGTCTTCAGCAAATCAAGGATTCTGTAGTGAGTGGCAGAGGCTCTCCTGGTGCTAGGCGTTGCTCCAGGGCTCTGTATATGGCACAGCACACATGACTGCTCCATGGTGCACATTCACCTTCCATTCATTGTGGAGTTTGTCCACTGTTAGAGAAACTGGACTAGGAGCCCACTGGGTTCATTAGACTTCAGTAACTACCACAAGATACCAAAATTTCTTTGATCTTATGAGCACACTCTGAAACTAGGCATCTTGACTAGCAGAAACATACTCCTGAGTCAGAAACACCTACAACATCTATTACTGGCTTTAAAATCAAGCTTCTGTTTCCAGATTTTCCTGACTGCAGAGCATTCCCCCTCCACCACGATCTTTAATTTCCTTTTCAAGCAAATATACTATCAGTATCATAAAGATTCTGCCATATTATCTGAGGTCAGGAGAATTCATCCGGTGCTTACCTTCAAAAGCCATGGAGCTAGGATGTTGCTTTAAAAACAGCTGGCTTTTAAAATACAAGCACTAGTCAGTTGCTTTTCATGGGTTTGCTCAGATGGAGCAGCTCCCCAGGTTTATGAACACAGGCTTCATTGCCTGTCCCATAAAAACTGCAGCAAGAGGGTGTTGCCTTCTGCAGAAGAACAACACAAATTTTTGGAGCAAGTAAAAGATTTTTGCTTGGTTTCTACACTGTAGGGCATCCACAATGCTGCTCTTTTAACAAGCGTGACTCCACTTTGTATCAGGCCTTAACAACTGTATGATTTTTAGTAGTCTAGTGTTCAGTCTGTACTTATTTTACAATCTCGGCAAGATTTCCTTATCACTGACATATTTCCCTCAGCAGTAAAACACTCAGGTGTAAAATCTACGTACATATTCTACACTTGCATACACATAATCCTCTCAAATTTCTCAGCACCAAATACAGCCCAGATGATTCAAAGGCCGGTGTACGCAGTTCTGCTAAGGAGCAGAGGAAGAAAACCTAACCTCAAACTTTTCTGTATTCTGCTAAGTGCAACCTGAGATGTTTCCTCTCCCTCTTTCAGGCATTGTTCACATAGTATCAGGCTTTTCCTCCTCATTCCTTTATTCCCCCTGAATAGTATATTACTCCTCAACTAGTCCTTTTGACTTCAGTGGTACTCCAGACAGGGTAAAGGATTTGTCAGTGGGGATCAGATTGCAAGGTCAGGGCCTCGGACTGTAAAATCTTCCTTGCTTGGCATACCACTGTAAAGGACTGTGAACACTTACCATACTCTGAGATGGATCGCCAGCATAACGGTATCCAGACTGTTGGAAACATTCATAGTGCTTTTCAACAGTATGCCAGGCAAGGAGGATTTTCAATCTACGGCCCTCACCCTGCAATCCAATCCCCGCAGATAAACCCTCACCCCTACACAAAGTATCACTGAAGTCAGTGGGGCTCTAAACAGATGCAGAATATTTCCTGAGTGACACAGATAGAAAAACTGTGGCTTTAAGGCACAAAGGGGCTGAAACTTGACAAAGCCAGTTCTGCCCTACGAGAGCAACTTCTAGTTTCTAGAGCTAGAGGACTTCAAAAGCAAGTGAGCTGCTTATAAGGGGGTTGAAAGTGACAACAGGGAGAAACTGCAACATTAAATGGATGGTCTCCTCCAGAAATTATTTGCATTATTGCCCACAGTGCTCAAACACTCACACATCTCTGCTTTTTACTTCACTCCTTAGACTGGAGCTCACACATACACCCCAGATCTGATAATTTACTTGCTGTACAGCAGTGCGATGCTGATTACTGCCCCTGTCCTTTAAGTTCTGGCCCGGCAAAAAGCTTGGGCCCATGATACTTTGAGCATGTGAATCTGTGCCATGGCCATTTCCAAGTCTGCCTGAGTGTCTGCAGTTACACACACATTTAAGTGCTCTGCTGGTTGAGTGCTCTTTGTGGAGGGTAGAAGAGATGCAGGCCTGGAAACACGAACAAGCACAGGCCCACCTCTCATTTGTCTCACTTTTATAACTTTGAAACTCTTCCTTCACTTTGGTAATAATGTAAAGTATCAACTAAAAATTGCAATGCATGCATTTCATTTGAGTTTTATTGCCTTAACAGACAGCATTAGATTACAAAAGAGGACATTTTTCTTCTCAGTTTTAGCTTATTCTTATGATTTATGATTAGATACAGCAAGAGTTCATAAACTTCCCTGACCTGCTGACAGTTTTTACAGGCTCCTTGATTTATTTCCATCTCAAACTTAACAGCTTTCATGTGACTGATATTCCTAGAGTCCTGGCATGGCTGCAGCACAGCCTGTGAGAGCTCCTCTAATCTCCATGTTACTAATTTAAATGAAGTCTTGGTCTGTTGTTTAAAAAAGACATTCGTCATCTCATGGAGGTTTACAGATCCTCTTGTAATGTAGTGTCAGACACTTCTGAGATATGAGTTTTATAAAGCCTCCCGATACAGAGTGTTGTAAGACACACCAAGGTCACTTCAATATGCCAAAGAAAAAAAACATTTGCAAAACAAGAGAAGAGGAATTCCTAAGAAACTGCATTGTACTGAGGACATTTAGAAATGATTTATACCATCTGTGAGTACATTTCAAAGATAAATCTGGTATTGGGGAGAAAAGGGGGGGGAGGATAAATTTGAATCCAGAAAAATCCACAGACATCCAGCCAACAGCTATGAGTTCCTGATAAAAAACAACTCACAGAGCAATATTCTCACAGTCATAGAGGTTGCAGCATCAACAGTTTCCCAGTGTGCTCCGAAGCTACTGTGCTAACTAAGGCTGCTCTTTCAGCAAAGATGCAGCTGGCATTCTGTTTTCATTGTACACTTTCCAAACAACAAAAAAAAAAGATACATTTTGTAATAACAAAGACGAAACTAGTAAGAGAGAGAAAAGGGAAAGAGAGCGAAAGCAAGATAAGAAAAGTGGGTGTCTCTCTAAGCTCATTTACCACCCAGTTGAAGGCGGAAAGATATCATTATTTTTGTCTCCAGAACATTTACAAACTGGCAAAAGGTAAGTGACATGAAGGTGTGTGAAACTGGAAAGAGTCTAACTGGAAAACATCAGGTAGGTTTCTTTGATACTGATGGGTACAGGAGACAGAGAACAGCACCCGTAAATATTTGTGGAGCTTTGGAGGTTCTCCAGTGAATATACTTAGGTATTTGAGGTCAACCGTGATCAAGCCTTAGTCTGACAGAAAATTGCTTTTGTAATATTTGTAGATCAGATAAGAAATGACAAGCAACACTAGGTTATGACACACTGGAGATAAAAATACAGGTTGCCCAGATCATATGATTGATTGAACCCCTTTATTTTTGCTGAAGAAATTTAGCTAGTGTTGCTGGCAACACACACAGAGCACTAAATAAATGTTACATACAGTAGCTTGTCAGAATTTATAAAAGAGCAATCGACATTTGCTTTACTGTCAAAACATCAGCCTACAAGTTTTCTCTCTTTGGAAGGAGAATCTGGGAAATAAAAGAACGCTACACAGAGTAATACCTTCAAATCACAAATGCCATGGTTAAGTCTGAACCAGAAATGATAGCTGCTCTCATGCAATGAGCTCTGCATGTCCTCAGACAAAAACAACGTGCTTGTGAGTTTCACTGCAGAAAGCCACCAGCAGCAGTTGCTGTATAGCACAGAACATAGAGACAAGTCTGGATTTATCACAGAGCTTCCTATTCTACTGTCCAAACACAGGCACTTTCACTGCAGATAGAGGTGGCAAAACAGTATCACCAGGGTACAGTACCCACAACTATACTGCAGCAAAGTGGATTATTGAGAAGAAAATGAGACTTTATGCCTGATTTCAGAGTTCGCGCATGTATGGTAGTTAAAGTCCGAAGATTTCAATTACAATTACACTGAAGAACTTCTAAGGTTTCTTTTCACTGTCCAAGCAACTTAAAAGAGTCATGTTACACATGAAATAAAAACTCCCAGCAGTTTATCATTCTAGCATTACACTGTGTTTTCAATGTAAAAATCACATCCTCTGTTGGGCAAAGGTTCGTCTTACAGACCAGATCGATTGGATCAAAACAAAGATTGCAGTAATTCAGCTTTGTGGAGCTATGCTGATTTTCCTTTGCTGGTCTATATCTAAAGAACCACCTTTCACCCTTTTGTGTAGCAGGAAAAGTTTGTTAATAGTATTACCCTAGGAGGTGGGTATTATTCTACAGGGAGCAAAAAAGAAAAAAAGCCCAGCATCCCATGAGCTACCCCTTTGTTTGCAAGGACAGATCAATTGTGAGCAAAACTGTTTCCCTGCTGAATCTAAACACATTGCTCATGCTGAAGTAACACGTGGCTAAAGAAGTATATTTGTATCTGTGTGTATATCTGTCCTTTCTTACAAGGTTCTCTTACAGATAATTCCCCCTCTCTCCCTGAGTGGTACACCCACCTGCACCAAGACTCTGGAGAACAGGGAGTTCAGTGGGTCTCTGGTGTCTGTCAACGAGACTTCTAAACCCGTTGAAGATGTATCTGCACAGACATCCCTTTCCTCACTTCTTCCCACAGGCTAGCCAGGGGACAACAGGTCAAGGAAAACCACTTTTAAGACCTAATCCTTGTTTCATTCCTAACTTTATCTCTCACTAGTCTACTTCCGCCTGTTTTGAAATGAGCAACATCTGCATTTTTGGTCATGTAAAGCAAATGCTGTCTCTGGCTGGAGGGGTATCCATGCCCTCCTATAGAAAGACTTGAGGACATAAAATCAGTAGCATAGTCCACTACATCTGTGTTAACTCTCTTTTCTATGCTTTTCATTCCTTATTAGAGAAAAGGAGACTTGACAATGACCTAATACTTTATCGAGAACACATGTTAATGTCTCTCTTTTAAATGAATACAATCTCTGAGTTTCAGTAGAAGCTTTTCTTCCTGTTATTCCACTAGCTCCAAGGTAAAAAAGGGTATGTTTGGAGCACATTCCAGGCCAGAGAGTGTTACAGCAACTCAACACTAGACAAATTCTTCCAAACACTCCAAGTCATATCATGAACAGCTTCCACATATTTCAGTAGAGCAAAATACGTCTCTATTTGGGGCAGTGCAAAATGTCATTCAGCTTCTTCCCTTACTGGATGGAGTGTGCATGTGTCAATATGTGTGCAGTCTCTTCTCTCACGGCTAAGAATTGGTACTCACCTCCCAGATTTCACATCCTGCTAATGGGAAAGGTCAACCAACTGGTGGTAAGAGGCAAAGCATGAAATAGAGCTGAGAACGTAACAAAAGAGGGAGAAGAGAGAAAAGAAAGAATTTCAATACCATACACTAAATATTCAGATGTTAATAAAAAAATTCTCAATGGTTACTTGACTGAGTCTCACAGAAGGAAAGCTTGGGAAAAAAAAAGATCTCTCCATTGTGCAGCATTTTTCTTTGTAACTCAATTGTATCCTTTATATCAGCCTTTCATCTTCCCAGCAGCTAACTCAGAGCATATTTACAATAAAAATTGAGGTTCTATTTGTTACAATTTGTTGAGACTGCAGATTTCCAATTAAAGGTATTCCTTCTGTCTGTATAGTTTGCACTTGGCTACTGAATGTAATCTAACTGACCCTTTAGAATAGCCTAAAAAAAAATCACAAACACTGGTCTCCTTGAGAACCCATGATGGATGAAAGAGGAGAGTTTGTGCTTTGTTGTCTGAGGTTTACTCAGTAAAAGTTAGAGAATGTGAGACTTCACTAGTTGTATACTGATTGTACAGCTTTATGTCCTAGAACAAAGATGTTATTCCTTCAAAGAACACTACTCGTATAACAGGAAAATAATTTTAATATTTGACATCCATTATATTTAACACTGTGGCTGGATTTTGTTCAAGTGAAAGGAATTTATCCATGCCAATTAAATAATTCATTGCACAGTTCAAAAGATCCTGATAAGAGTTACACCACAAACCATACCACTTTTCCTGCTTTAATTACAAATCTGTAGTTAAAGCACATGACAGGGTTTCAGGGCTGGGTTCCACTTCCTGCTCTGTGGTGGGTTACTGGGGGCAATTTCCTTCATCTCAGCCTTCCTGGGCCACATCCTTTGCTGGTGTAAATCGGCAGACGTCCACCAAATGGAAAGGCACTCTGCTGATTTACATCAGCTGTAAATTTGACCTCTTGACCAAGAAAAAAAAGGGAGTGGAAATGCATTTTCTGTGTCAGAAGAGTTACTTGTTGGTGTTGGTTAAGGCATTTAAGAAGTTTCATTCTTTTCAACAAATGAGACCAATATCTAACTTCAAAGACAGGCATACAAAGAGGATGCAGCTGAGTATTTTGGAGCCTTCAGAATGACTAAATTGTGTACTACATTCAAGTGACGAACAACATACAGAAACACATTTCAGGAACAGGATACCCAACTACAATGCAGAATTTTCTTTCCATTTTCTTCCTTACATTTAATTGAATATTTTCACTCTTTCAGACCAACAGAAATAAAAATGCCTAGATCAGCTCTGAAAACAGTATCTTGTTGTTTTTGCTGTGGCTGCTCGTATTCGTCAGGTGTTTTCACTAACATAGGGAAAAATACTGTTTCTTACTGATGGGGCTATAGTATGAGTAACTGAACTTCAAAGATGCCGGGACAGATTGGATAGCAAACATCAAAAGCTTTTGACTCGTGCTGAGTAAACTTTGTATTCTGACACACAAGTTCTTATCTGTTCTGTTCCAGACTTGAGAGAGAGAGGGGCTGAATCTAACCAAATCACATTGTTTTTCCTTACAGCTGCCAACTTGGAAAAATATCAGGGCACAAAGGAACCATTAAAAACAAAACAAAAAAAAGACATGTTTTTGTTAGTTTCTAAGCAACACAATATTGCCTAGATGGTGGCTCCTATGAAAATTAGAAAATATTAGTTACACATCACACTGTTATTTATTTATACTGCTCTGTGAAGCATTTTTTTTTCCTTCTTGCAAACTGACAGATATTATGGAAAATCTGTTCTTTTGAGCAGGGTGTTTACACCACAACTGTTATGTATGTTTTGTCAGCAGCTTATTCCATTTGTTAATTCCCATTTCTATTTTAACATTTATTTTCTAGTTACTGGGTTGAAAAAAAAAGAGAGAAAGAGAGAAAGAGAGAAAGAGAGAAGGAAAGAAGGAAAGAGAGAAGGAAAGAAGGAAAGAGAGAAGGAAAGGAAGAAAGGGAAGGAAGGAAGGAAGGAAGGAAGGGAAGGGAAGGGAAGGGAAGGGA
>Ga0181612_120254_pt1 | contig 22621 bp, 19 predicted proteins | sample HoacroProtozoa21_FD_119630 | JGI IMG/M metagenome (GOLD analysis project Ga0181612, IMG submission 119630) | Hoatzin crop microbial communities from Cojedes, Venezuel. Combined Assembly of Gp0051906, Gp0051904, Gp0051908
ATGCTACATTGCCAAAGCCTGAGAGAGCGACCTTCTTTCCCTTTATGTCCTTGCCTGCCTTGTGCAGCAGATGCTCAACGAAATAGAGTGCACCATAACCTGTTGCCTCAGGACGAAGGATGGAGCCACCCCAGGTAGAGCCCTTGCCAGTGAGCACACCCGTATTGTACTGACGGGCGAGCTTCTTGTACATTCCATAGAGATAACCAATCTCACGGCCGCCAACACCTACATCACCTGCGGGAACATCCTGGTCGGGGCCGATGCAGTTCCAGAGTTCCAGCATGAAGGCCTGGCAGAAGCGCATAATCTCATCGTTGCTCTTCCCTACCGGGTCAAAGTCGGAACCACCCTTGGCACCTCCCATGGGAAGGGTTGTGAGGGCATTCTTGAAGGTCTGCTCAAAACCAAGGAATTTTAGCATCGAAGGGGTAACGGCGCGATGGAAGCGCAATCCTCCCTTGTAGGGACCGATGGCGCTGTTGAACTGGATACGATAGCCAAGGTTGGTCTGAACCTCTCCCTTGTCGTCAATCCAGGTTACCCTGAAGGTGAAAATCCTGTCGGGTTCCACCATTCTTTCCACGATTTTTGCCTTTTCGAATTCGGGATGCTGATTGTACACATCCTCAATGCTTTCGAGTACTTCCTGCACTGCCTGCAGATACTCCGCTTCCCCAGGATACTTTGCCTGGAGCTTGGACATAATTTCAGATGTCTTCATAAAGTTAGTTAGTTTTAGTTCAAAAAAGCCCCCATGAAGGGGGCTCGTTATACGTTTTTACTCCTGTGCCGTAGCCTGAAGTTCCTTCTGTAGAGCCTCAAGTGTCCTGCCTGCGGGAATGTTGAGAGCCTTGCGGGCATCGGCGGTCAGGTCCTTGCTCTGGGTCTCGTCGATGTAAAGCGCTGTGCCCTTGTCGAATACATAGATGTATCCACCCTTCTTTGCCAGGGAGGTAACAGTGTTCTGGGCCTTCTCATAGATGGGGGCCATGAGCTGCTGCTCCTGCTGGGCGAGTTCCTGCTGAACGCTCTGGCTGAACTCCTGGATGCGCTGCTGAATCTCGGTGAGCTCCTTTTCCTTGCTCTCACGGGTGGCAGCAGTCCAGGTGTTTGCCTTCTGCTGATACTGGGTGTACTTGTTGTTGAACTCCTCCATCATGGTCTGATAGGTGTCCTGTGCCTCCTTGCTGGAAGCCTGGAGGGTAGCGCGGGCCTTGTCGGCCTCGGGCATGAGCTGAACAAGTTCAGTAAAGTTGACATGAGCGAACTTCTGGCCAAAGGCCGTTACGCTGAGTGTCGCTGCTGCGACGATCAAAAGAATTCTTTTCATATTCATTCTAAATTAAAATTGTTGTCCTATAACGAAATGGAAGTGACTCTTTCCATTGGTACTGTCGTCAAATCCCCATCCCCAGTCTATACCGAGCAGGCCGACCATAGGCAGGAAGATGCGCACGCCGGCACCCGCACTGCGGTAGATCTGGAAGGGGTTGAAATCCCTGATGTCCGCCCAACAGTTACCTCCCTCAAGGAAGCCCAGCACAAATATGGTGGATGAAGGCTGGAGAATCACAGGGTAGCGGAGTTCCACGGTGAACTTGTCGTAGACGTTACCCGCGTAGGAATAGCCTGTTGAGTTGTAATTTGTTGTAGTATAAGGGGTTAGGGAGTAGTTCTCATAACCGCGGAGAGGAATGATATCCGAGCCGTAGTAGGCGTAGCCCGACATACCATCACCGCCCACGAGGAAGCCCTCGAACGGGGAATAACCCCATTTGCGGTTGTAGTATCCCAGATACCCGAACTGGGCGCGGGTCATCAGCACGAGGTCGCCAATGAGCTTGGTGTAGTTGGCTCCCGATATCTTCCACTTGTGGTACTCAATCCACCTGAACCTGTTGGCGGCAGACCAAGTATCGTAGTTAACATCCTTGTAGCTGTCCACATTCACCACATTGCCGTTCACATCGTAGGTGTACTTGCGGAAGAGGGAATAAGGAGGGGTCAGCTGCAGAGATACCGTGAAGTCCGAGCCCTGACGGGGGTAAATCTGCTGGTCGGTGGAATTACGGGACAGGGTGAAACTCAGGCTGAAGTTGTTGGACTTACCCGTCTGGAACTGGAAGTAGTTGGCATACCAGTTCTTAAGGCTGTATGTCTGCCAGCTGAGGCCGGTGTAGAATACAAAGTAGTTGTCAGGCCATTTGAGGCGGCGACCCAGCGAAGCCGAGAAGCCATACACGTCAAGTATACGGTTGTGGCTGTAGTAGTAGAGTGCCGTCTGGGAGTCGGTCTGGCGGGTATAGTATGCGCTCAGGTTGAGCGAGGTAGGCTTCTTGCCGGTGAGCCAAGGCTCCACAAAATTCGCCGTGAGGGCGGTGTAGTAGGTACCATTGGTCTGGAAACGAATCGCAAGATTCTGGGCATCTCCAAGAGGAACAGGCCTCCAAGCGCCCTTCTCAAACATTCTGTGGGTAGAGAAGTTGTTGAAGCTGACACCCGCGGTTGCCACAAAGGTATTGGCACCCCAACCTCCCGAGAGTTCCAACTGGCTGGAAGGTTTCTCGGTAACATTGTAGACGATATCCACGGTATTGTTTGCCTGGTTAGGCACAATCGAATAGCCGTTAGGTCCCATGATGGACTCAGGGTCAAACTGCCCCAGAGACGCAATCTCACGGATGGACCTCTCGAAATCACTCTGGCTAAAGAGGTAACCCGGGCGAGTGAAAATCTGACGACGAACGACTTTCTCGTTGGTGAGGTCGTTACCATTAATGATGATATTGTTGAGTGTGGCCTGCTTTCCTTCGGAGATTCGAAGCTCAACATCTACGGAGTCATTCTGAATATTGGTTTCCACCGGAGTGATGTTAAAGAAGAGGTAGCCGTTGTCGCGGTAGAGCTTGGAAACATCGTACTCATTCTGCTTACCACCGCCGTAGAGGCGTTTTTCCATCGAAACCACATCGTAGACATCACCCTTCTTCACACCCAGAATCTGGTTTAGAGCGTCGGTTGTGTAAACCGAATTACCCGTCCAGGTCACGTCGCGGAAGTAGTATTTATCGCCCTCGTCAATCACAATATCAATCCCGAGCCTGCCCGGTTCCACGAAATAGATGGAGTCCCTAACTATGCGGGCATCTCTGTAACCCGCTTCATTAAAGGCACTTACAAGATTCTTCTTGTCGTTGGGATATTCTTTCTGGTCGAACTTTTTGCTATTGAAGAAGTTATAAATCTTCTTGGCCTTGGTCTTCTTCATGCTACGGGCGAGCTTATATTCCTTTACATGCTCGTTACCTATGAAGTTGATTTCCTTCACCTTAACCTTCTGGCCCTTGTTAATGTCGAAATTCACCCTAATGGCCTTTTTAATGACCGTATCCTTCTGAACCTGGGTCTTGACGTCGCATTGCAGGAAGCCCTTCTCGGCATAATAGCGCTTGATAATATCGGTGGCGGTCTTCTCAACATAATCAGAGAATTCCCCACCCCTACGAAGGTGAAGCCTTTCCTGAAGGTCTTTTTGTTCGGATGATTTAATTCCGCTGAAAGTCCAACGGGACACCCTGGGACGCTCCTCAATCAGGATTTTAAGATAAACGGAGTCTCTGTCTGCGCTGAAACGATCGACGTTAATGGACACATCCTCAAAGTACTTCTGAAGCCACAGACGACGCACAATATTGGAAATATCGTCCCCGGGGATGGTAACTTCCATACCCTTTTGGAGCCCTGTGAGGGAGATAATCTGAGTGTCGCTGAAGTAATTATTGCCTTCAACGCTAACTCCTCCCAGAAAATATTTCCGAGGGTTATTATAATCGACTTCATAATCCTGGGCCTGGGCAAAACCGCCTAGGCAGACCAGAAAAGAAGCAAGAATCAGCCTTAATCTTTTCATTCCTTACTTTTTCACTTGTCCATAACGTCTGTCGCGGGAAGCAAACTCCTCCAGCGCACTGCGGAAACTATCCTTTCTAAAATCAGGCCAAAGTGTGTCGGTAAACACAAATTCGGCATAAGCGGCCTGCCAGAGCAGGAAATTACTTATTCTCTTTTCGCCCGAAGTGCGGATAATCAAATCGGGATCGGGGTACCCGGCGGTTACCAAATACGGCTCCAGATTATCGTCTCCTGCGGCAGCCATCTTGCAAGCGGCCTGCTGAATATCCCATTTTCCGCTATAGCTAAGGAAGATAATCATGGTGAGCTTATCGTTGGCGGCGGTCTTGGCGCTCAAATCGTCAATTGCGGCATTGAGCGTGTCAGAGAGCCTTGCGCGGTGCCCCAGCACCACAAACTTCACCCCATTTTTCATCATGGTCTCATACTCCCCCGCAATGGATTCCATCATAAGTTCCATCAGGCGATTCACCTCGGCATCGGGGCGGTTCCAGTTTTCTTCGGAGAAGGCGAAAAGACTCAGGTAGGGTATCCCCCATTCCACGCAGGCCTCGGTTACGGCACGCACGCTCTCCACCCCTGCTGCATGCCCGTAGACACGCTCTTGACCTCTCATCTGAGCCCAACGGCCATTGCCGTCCATGATTATAGATACATGAGTTGGAAGTTTCATTCTGCTAAATTTCTAACGTCCTGTCCCCAGAAAAAACGGCTTCTGAGGGCATCAATAAATGTTGATTTGCCAAGACGCACGGTCTTGAGTTTGAAGGGGGCAATACTTACCTTAACATCGCACGAATCGGGAATCTTGCATAGCCTGTTATCCAGCGAGAGGGCCACCTCACCTGTTCTGGAGCGCCCCGTGAGCGTCAAGCGAGCCTCGGTGGGCAGCACCAGCGGCCTTAGGCTAAGATTGTGCGGAGCTATCGGAGTCAGCAGCAGCACCCTAGCGTCCGGAGGACAGATAGGACCCCCTGCGCTAAGATTGTAAGCGGTTGAACCTGAGGATGTTGCAACCAGAATTCCATCGGCCCAATACGTCGGGAGCGAAGATTCCGAGATATTCACATCTATCCCCAGCATCTCGCTACCCGTGCGATGCAACGACACCTCGTTTAAGGCGTAAGGCCAAAAACCTTCGATGCCACCGCACGACAATTCAACCTGAAGCATATCCCTTTGCTCGATGGAATAGGAAGCCTGCAAGAGAGTCTGGGCGAGATTTTCCACTCTATTATCGGCCAAAAAGCCCATACGGCCAAAGTTCAAACCCAGAATGGGAATGCCCTTTTCGGCCACAAAACGGGATGCGCTAAGGAAGGTGCCATCGCCCCCGAAGCTCAGCAGCATATCGGTGCCGGGCTGCACGCAATTCTCGCAATGAACCCTGTAGAGTTCAATTCCAGCATCTTCCAGACTCTTCAGCACATTAGCTATTACGACATCGTCCTGAAGCTTCTTTTTCTTTATGTAGTACCCTAACTTCATAAAATATCAGACCACAAATTTAATAATTATTTACGATTTACCGCAGAATTTGTTACTTTTGTGCGCTATGACTAGACTAAGTGTCAATATAAACAAGATTGCAACCCTGCGAAACGCAAGGGGTGGCAATATGCCCGATGTCCAGAAGGCGGCCCTAGACTGCGAATCTTTTGGAGCCGAGGGCATCACAGTCCATCCAAGACCCGACGAACGCCATATCAGATATAGCGACGTGCGAGCACTTAAACCGCTGTTACACACAGAGTTCAACATAGAAGGAAATCCCATTCCGAGCTTTGTGGAACTGGTGTTGGAGGTTGTTCCCGCCCAGGTTACCCTTGTGCCCGATGCTCCCGATGCAATCACCTCAAATGCGGGATGGGACTGCATTCACAACAGAAAATTTCTCACCAAAATGTGCGAAACCTTTAAACAAAAGGGCATTCGCACCTCAATCTTCATAGACCCTGACCCCATTCAGGCAAAGGCAGCAAAGGAATGTGGCGCTGATAGGGTTGAGCTCTACACAGCCGCCTACGCCGAGCATTATTCCGCCGATAGGCAAAAGGCAATCGAGCCCTATCTACTCACCGCCGAAGCCGCCCGTGAAGTTGGGCTGGGGCTAAACGCCGGGCATGATCTCAACCTCGAAAACCTTAATTATTTTGTATCCACGATTCCCTGGACCGACGAGGTTTCAATTGGACACGCCATCATTTGCGACGCTCTTTACATGGGTTTGGAAAAAACTATACAGTCATATTTGCGGCAGATTAAGAATTTTTAATTAAATTTGCATTTCGTACGCACGATAACAAACAAATAAAAATTATATGAAAAGAACACTTATCTACCTCGGCATCATCGCCCTAGCAGGCGTAGCAGCCGTTTCTTGCAAAAATCAGCAGGCCGCTGAAAGCACAGTAGCCGCAGAAGAAACCACACAGGCCACCGCAACAAAGGGAGCCATTGTATACTTCAACCTCGACAAAGTTCTTGAGGAGTATGACATGGCCAACGACCTCCGTAGTGTGGTTGAAACCAAGGTAAACAGCATCCAGCAGGAAGTTACCCGCCGCGGCAACAAGCTTCAGAAGGACATGAACGACTTCCAGGACAAGCTGAACAAGGGACTTCTTACCCGTAGCGTGGCCGAGGTTCAGAGCGAAGAACTCTCAAAGAGGCAGCAAAGCTTCCAGAATTACGCCGCTCAGAAAGAGCAGGAAATCGCTGAGGAGCAGCAGGTTACACTTAACCAGATTGCCGATGCCATCAAGACTTTCCTGGATGAGTACAATGCCGAGAAACAGTATGCAATGATTCTCACCACCCAGGGTAATGTTCTCCCCGCTCCCGTAGCTGTAGCCAGCCCCGAGCTTGACATCACCGAAGAGGTTCTCGCCGGACTTAACGCAGCATACGTAAAGACCAAATCCGAGACTGCCTCCAAGTAGTGAAAATTGCCGTTCTATCATGCCTATACCCTTTTAGGGGCGGAATTTCCCAGTTTGGAGCTAATCTAGTTTCGCAGCTGGGGCAGGTTTCCGATGTAAAGGCATTCAACTTCAAGCGCCAATATCCCGGTATTCTGTTCCCGGGCAAAACCCAATATGTAACGGAAGATGATGAGGCCGAACCCATAGAGTCCAAAGCTCTACTGGATTCGGTCAATCCTTTTACCTGGCGCAAGACGGCAAGGGCCATCCTCAAAGAGCAACCCGACCTGGTTATTATCTGCTGGTGGATGTCTTTCTTTGGGCCCTCGCTAGGATATGTAGCCCACTATCTAAAGCGTAGAGGGGTTAAGGTCGTGTCGCTGCTTCACAATGTGATTCCACATGAGCCAAAGTTCTTCGACAAGCCCCTAACCCGCTATTTTTTAAATGGTTGCACAGCTCACATCACCCTTAGCGACTCCGTTGAGGCCGACCTTCATTCCCTAGGGGACTACAAGAGCATCCAGCTCTTCCACCCCATCTACTCTCATTTCGGAGAGCCTCTGGAGCGCAGAAAAGCCGAGAGCCTTCTAGCCCTTGAGCATGACAAAAAGAATATCCTATTCTTTGGATTGATAAGGGATTACAAGGGATTGGACATCCTGCTGAAAGCCTTTAAAAAGCTTCCCGACGATTATCAGCTTATAATTGCGGGCGAGCCATACGGCAGTTTCGAAAAATACCAAAGAATAATAGACTCCACTCCAGGCAAGAATCGCATACACTGCTTCCTGAATTACGTTAGGGATTCGGAGGTGAAGTTCTATTTCTCCGCCGCCGATGTTACCGTACTCCCCTATCGCAGTGCTACCCAGAGCGGTGTAAGTTCGGTTTCCGACCACTTCGAGGTGCCAATGATAGTAACCGACGTGGGTGGTCTGAAATCCGCCATCGGCGATTCGGGCATTGGACTGGTAGCGGCCGAGCCAACTCCCGAATGCATAGAGGCCGAAATCAAGCGCTTTTTTGCCGACGAAGCACTTAGGCAGAGCTGCATCCAAAACATCAAGGCCGAAAAGAGCAGACTCAGCTGGTCCGAATTCTGCAAAGAAATGCTTAACTTCGCAAATAATTTATAATGAGTATGAAACGACTTCTCGCTATATTTTGCCTAATAATGCTTGCCCTCCCCATGGTGGCGCAGGTGCAGGAATACGTTGTGCCCGAAATCAGCATTTCAAAAGATAAGGTTAGAATCGACGGCAAAACCTATTATGCCCATGTGGTACAGGCAAAACAGACCTTGTTCTCAATCAGCAAGGCCTACGGAGTAAACGTTGCCGACATCTATGCGGCCAACGAAAATCTGGATATCGAGAATCAAGGCATCAAGGCGGGGCAAGTTCTGATGATTCCCACCGAGAGCACTCATACCGCCGAAAAGCAGCAGAGCGTTACATCCGGCGATGCAACCAGAGTGGTAAGCATGCCACAAACAAGCGTCCAAAGCAAGGACACCACCTCGTCAAAAGCCCTCTTTCCAAAGCTTAAAGACCTGGCTGACAAGGTGTTCGGAGCCAAAGACAGTAGCTATGTAAAGGACATTCCCGATGTGGTAAATGTAGCTATTCTGCTCCCCTTTGGCAGCACCGGCAAGGCCGACGAAAAATGCTTGGACTTTTACGCAGGAGCCCTTTTGGCGGCAAGGGACCTTGGAACCGAAGGCAAGAAAATCAATATTAACGCCCTTGACGTTACGGTAAGCAACCCCGACGGACGCAAAATCATGAACGAGGCCGATGTGATTATCGGACCCCTTTCTCCCGAAGGACTCACCAATGCCCTCGCAAACGTCGATGGCAAATACCTAGTATCGCCGCTAGACCCCAAATCCGCTTCGCTCGCAGCCACGGAGAACATTGTACAGGCCCCTACCCCATCCGCAATGCAGTACGTCGAGATGGCAAGATGGGTGAAAGACGATTTTAACCGTGGGGATAGCCTTATAGTGATTACCCAGAGCGGCACCACCCTCTCGGAAGGCGGTCAGGCGCTGTTCGACGAGCTCAACTCGCTGGGGATGCAATACTGCGTGATCAGCTACTCCGGCTCGGGCATGGAGACCCAGTCTAAATTTGTGTTCCACGCCAGCAAGACAGGCACCAACCGTTATATTCTAGTGTCGGAGAACGAAGCATTCAGTAGCGATGTGGTTAGGAACGTGAATCTAATGGCTTACAAGAGGCACGACGTAGCCCTATACGCCCCCTCGAAAATCAAGAGTTTCGGCACCATTGACGCAGGGCAACTCTACAACGCCGACACTCACGTAGCCGCTAGCTATTTCATTGATTATAAAGACCCTCTAGTACGTAAGTTCATAAAATCCTATCGTGCGCTTTACGAGGCGGAGCCAAATTCCTTTGCCTTCCATGGCTACGATGTGATGCACTACTTTGTGAACATCACTCTAAAATACGGAAGGATGTGGCATAAGAAACTCTCCGAATACTCCGAGAATGGGCTTCAGACCAACTTCAAATTCATCGAAGACAACCCCGCAGGGGCCGTGAACACTGCGGTGCGCAGGGCAGAATATACCCCTAATCTAAAAACTCGCCTTCTAAAATAGAACCCCTATTTTTGACGAATATAAATCTGTACGGGACAACCCAAGAGATTGAAATTCTTGCGGAGTTGATTCTCTAGGAACCTCTTATAGGGTTCCTTTACATACTGCGGCAGATTGCAGAAGAAAGCAAAGGCCGGGAACTTCGTGGGTAGCTGAGTTATATACTTGATTTTCACGTACTTACCCTTCCATGCGGGAGGTGGAGTTTCCTCTATTATAGGCAGTAGAACCTCGTTGAGTCGGGCGGTGGGAATCTTCTGGGAGTAGTTGGCATAAACCTGCTCAACCGCATTCAGCACATCCTGCACCCTTTGCATCTTAACCACCGAAGTAAAGATAATGGGCACATCGTCAAAGGGAGCAAGCCTTTCCTTAAGGGCCTTGGTGTACTGCTTGAGAGTGTCGGAATCCTTAATAAACAAATCCCACTTGTTTACAACCAGCACACAGCCCTTTCTATTGCGGATAATAAGGTTAAAGATATTCATATCCTGAGCTTCCATACCCGAGGTGGCATCTATCATCAGCACACAAATATCACTATGCTCTATGGCCCTGATTGAGCGCATAACCGAGTAGAACTCAAGGTCTTCGTTCACCTTTCCCTTCTTGCGGATTCCAGCGGTATCCACCAGCATAAATTCGTGCCCAAACTTATTGTAATGGGTTTCTATGCTATCGCGCGTGGTGCCGGCAATGGGGGTTACAATATTGCGCTCTTCGCCCAGCAGGGCATTTGTAAGAGACGATTTACCCACATTGGGTTTACCCACAATCGCAACTCTGGGGAGCCCGGCATAAGGGTCATTTTCCTCTTTTTCTTCGGGAAGAACCTCAACAATCCTATCCAGCAAATCCCCCGTTCCACTGCCATTGGCGGCCGAAATCGTGTAAATCTCACCAAGTCCAAGACCGTAGAAATCGTAGGCATCGAACATCTTTTCGCCCGAATCCACCTTGTTTACGCAGAGCACCACGGGCTTTTTGCAGCGCCTCAGCACATCGGCAATCTCGGAGTCATAATCGGTAATGCCGGTCGAAGCCTCAACCATAAATAAAATCACATCGGCCTCATCTATTGCAATTTGCACCTGACGGCGAATGGCACTCTCGAAGATATCGTCGGAATTGGTGGTGTATCCACCGGTATCAACCACCGAGAATTCCCGCCCGTTCCAATCGCTGCGCCCATAATGGCGGTCGCGGGTGACACCTGCGGTATCATCTACAATTGCCTGTCTCATTCCAACGAGACGGTTAAATAGGGTGCTCTTGCCCACATTAGGCCTCCCAACGATAGCTACGAGACTACTCATGATTGACTTCTTTTTTTAAATTCCGTTCCATAAAGGCTACAATCCTTGCAAGCATCGGAAAAATTACCCGAACATACCTTCTTTTGGTGCAGCAGGGCATCTTCTTCCTTAAAACATACTATTCCCCTCTTGCGCATTTGCTCGTTGCTACCCACATCGTACTTGGGGAAACCTCGATGAAAAATCACCCCTATACACATCCCAAGGACGCATATTCCCAAAAGAAGTAATGCCGCAAGAAATACCTTCATTTCCTTTAAAATACAAACTGACTGCTGATGGGCTCGTACATGTACACCCTCTTCATCATCATAGCAAACACGGGAGCCATCGAAATTATCTTTATTTTATCTTCTTTGCCCAGTTCGGGATGAGGGATGGTGTCGGTGATGAACACCTCATCCAGGGCAGAATCGTTGATTCTCTGCCTTGCGTTCCCCGAGAGCACTCCATGTGAAGCGCATGCCCTAACGCTTGTGGCCCCCAGCCTCTTAAGCACCTCGGCGGCCTTGCAAAGGGTCCCTGCGGTATCAATCATATCGTCCACAATTACAACGTCCTTCCCTTCCACATCGCCAATTGCCCTGATTTCGGCCACCACATTAGCCCTCTCACGGGTTTTGTGGCAGATAATCACAGGAGTCTCATGACGCTTGCTTAAATCCTTTGCATAGGCGTTCGCTCTCTTTGCACCGCCCATGTCGGGAGCAGCAATGGCTAGGTTCTTTAGGTGCAGTCCCTCAATTGCGGGCAGGAACACCTTGCTGGCGTAGATATGGTCCACGGGAATATCGAAAAATCCCTGAATCTGATCGGCATGAAGGTCGCACGACATCACACGGTCGGCTCCTGCGGCCCTTAGCAAGTTTGCCACAAGCTTGGCACCTATGCTCACGCGGGGGCGGTCCTTTCGGTCCTGACGAGCCCATCCAAAATAAGGAATAACTGCAATCACCTTGGATGCGGATGCCCTCTTGGCGGCATCTATGCTTAGCAACAGTTCCATAAGATTGTCTGCCGGTGGAATTGTGCTCTGAATGATAAACACCGTTGCACCACGCACACTCTCAAGGTACGAAGGCTGGAATTCTCCGTCGCTGAATTGGGTAACTTCAAGATTGCCAAGATGCACATCCTCGCCTTCGGCGGCGGCAAATTCCTGTAGATTGGTAATAACCTCTTCAGCAAAATTTCTTGATGCTCGGCAGCTGAATACCATCATTTTGTGTTCGTGTTGCATAATTTATAGGGATTTTAAGATTGATTCTATATAATCCAATATTTCTTCCTTGCCAAGTCCGCTCTCGGCGGAACTGCTAAAAATGGGCGGGAGTTCTTCCCAATCCTCCAGCAGGCGAGCCTCGTTGCGCACCTTTTGGGCGGCGAACACATTGGGCCCCTGCTTATCGCACTTGGTGTATATAATGGCAAAGGGAATTCCATTCTCTCCAAGTTCGGCCATAAAGTCCAGGTCGATTTTTGGGATATCATGTCTGGAATCCACCAGCACAAAGAGATTCACCAGCTCGGCCGAATTATGAATATAATCCCGAATCACCGCCTGAAGCTCGTTCTTACCCGATTTACTCATCTTGGCAAAGCCATAGCCGGGAAGGTCTACAAGATACCATTTATCGTTGATAAGGAAGTGATTTACGAGCTTGGTTTTACCCGGGGTGGAAGAGGTCATGGCGAGTTTGCCGTGGCCTGTGAGCATATTGATGAGTGAGGATTTTCCCACGTTCGAACGGCCTATGAATGCAAACTCGGGCAAAGACCTTGCGGGCTTCTGCGAAACCCGTGTACTGCTTCCGGCAAAAGTCGCCTTGGTGATTTTCATTCTGCCCCCTTTAAAAATTATTTACAAAGATAATCATTTCTTTGGAACTTCCCTACCCCTTTGGATAAAGTATTGTAAAGCACGCCCCACCTAATTTGAAAGATTTGTCGTAAGATATGCGGGCATCGCACTTTTCGAGGATGCTTCGGGATATGGCAAGTCCCAGCCCTGTGCCCGAGGATTTGGTGGTGAAATTAGGGGTAAACAGCCTTTCCACATTCTCCGGGGCCACTCCGGGGCCATTGTCCTCGAAGAGGATATCATAGTAGCCATCGGTCAGGGAATTTCTAAGCGACACCACAATCTGCCCATCTTCCTTATCCTCTACGGCCTGCACCGCATTGTTAATCAGGTTCACAAAAACTCGGGTAAGCTGGGGTTTGGGGGCCATAACCACGGCACCACTCATTCCAATATACTCTATTTTGATGTTGTCGTGATTGTCGAACATCGAAATTTCTTCCTGAAGCACCTTATCAAGGTCAATCTGAGTGGGTTCCTCGGTGTAGAGCTTGGCAAAAGTGGAGAATTCGTTGGCGGTTTCGGTGAGGATATCAATATGATCCAGCAGCACCTTGGACACCTCGTCCAGCTTTTCTTCCCAGCCAGGGGCATTGTTTGCCTTCAGCCTCATGATTCTTTGAATCTGAAGCTTCATCGGGGTAAGAGGATTCTTGATTTCGTGGGCAACTTGTCTTGCCATCCCACTCCAAGCCTTGTCGCGCTCGGCCTGGGCGAGCCTTCGGGAACTCTCCGACAGGTCATCCACCATTCGATTGTAGGCCATAACAAGGCCGCTCACCTCGTCTTCCTTGTCATACTCAATGTGCTCAAGGGCATCAAGGTCAGCCGCATTCATCTTTCGAGACATTCCAACTAGAGGCTCAAACATCTTCTGTATCACACTCTTAGCCATAAATCTGGCGCACAGCATCAAGAAGATGAACACCGACAGCACCAGCAGCAAATGGGTAATGGCATTGGTTTCAAAGTCGTAGCTTTCGTCGGTATATGGCGAGCAGATTATGGCCACAATATCACCATCGTCCCCAATCAAGGGGGCGTACATGCTATAATATTTGTGACTGCCAATTTTCTCCTTGTGGATATAGTACCTACTTGTACGATTCATTATGTTATTGTAGGCCTCGGCATTGATTCGCCATGGCAGAATCATCCTATCATATAGAGCCGACGCGGTACTCATCATAATCTTGCCCCCGGGAGTATAAAGGCTCACATCGGAATTTGTGCTATTGCCCACATCTTCAATAAGATAGAGCACATCCTGGGTATAGAGGTCAGAGGTAGTGCGCACTCCCCTGAGTCTTGCGGAGATGGAAGCCTGAATGGAGTTTATTTTCTCCGACATCAGGGTATTTCGGTTGGCTTCGTTTCGGTTGTAGACGAACACCACGCTCACAAGGGCCATGGACACCAGCGCCAAAATCAGTGAGAGCATAACCACCCAGGTTAGCCTGGTTTGATAGTAGGTATGACCAAAAATACTGGCCTTGCGCCGCTTTATGCCCGCAACACAACTGATTCCAAGGAATGCAACCAACGCAAGGAAGATTCCAGCAATGGCATAATCCCGAGGTTTGGTGCGAGGGCGAGACACCAGCACAACCTCATCGTCCGACACTCTATATACAAAATGAACATAGCCATTGAGGTTCATGTGCGACTCTCCCTGCTCGAAAATCATGTCTTTGAGGCGATGGTCCATCTCAACAGGATAGGCAAAGGAGCCCTTAAAAGTCAGCAACTTATACTCTCTATAACGGGCAAAGGAATAGTTCGAGGGAATCATCACCTCTCCTGGGAGAGTGGCTCCTATTATGCTGGAATATCCCCTATACTTCCAATCGCCCTTTCGGTCTATGGTAACATACACCCTGCTAACGCCGTAATTCTCTATCCTATAGAGGAATAGCCCTCCGTACTGAGCCAACCCGCCAGGGCCTTCCTTATATACAAAATGCGACTGGGGAGCGATTTTTTCGCCTTCCTGAAGAAGGGTGAAATCAATATTATCAACCGCTACCTGAAGGTCATATTCCTGAGAAAGATTGCCCAGGAACACCTCCGAGATTCGATTGCGAATGGTAACACCCGCATTGCCCAGCACCGACAGCGAAGCAATCATTGGGTCTGAAGCAATCCCGTCCTCAACCATCTGAAGCTGCATTTCTAGGGCAATATCCCTATTTACCGTTAGCCTATTAGCCCAAACCTCGAGGCTGGATTGCTCCTTGCGAATACCCAGAATAGAAGTTAGACACACCAGTGCCCCCGATACCAAAACAGCAAAAGCCACCTTGTTCTTAAGGGCAAACACGTTTCCGTGCCTACCCGTGAACATCTGAATCGAAGCCTGCACGAGCTGCGATAGCATCGGCACACAAAGCATCAGCACCAGCGCCATGCCATAAACCACGGCACTCAGCAGCGAGAATTCCTTGATTTTGTAAATCTCCAGACAGATATTGGAGTTCAGCGAAACGCTTCTAATGGCAATCAGCGTAAATAGCACTATACCAATTAGATACGCTATACAAAACAGCCCCCATATAACGGCTCTGAGCCTTGTGTTTATTCTGGAATAAATCCACCTCCTGCTAATAAAAAGACACCACACAGGCACGCAAACAATCAGTGCTATCAGCATGATAGCTCCCAGCGAATAAAATATTCGACCTGCCGCAAAAACGGTGGGAGAGAAAATGCCATAGTCGTTGTTGCCCGTTCTGCCCCATGCATAGAAAAGCAGGAGCACAATTATATTTGCGGCAATCACCCCAACAAGCCTTCTTGCGCTCGGACGGCACGATAGCAGCAGCAATGTGCCCAGCAAAAACAGCAGCAAACCCACCCACAGCAGGGGCACATTTGCCGAGTTCAAGGTGGAGAGCGACTCGTAAAGCAGCTTGAATTGGGGAATCCCCTCGAGCACAACCGCAGTGCCGCCGCTAAAACCCAGGGGCCTAATGGAGTAGCGCTCACCCAGTTTTAGTCTGGGATTAACCCCGTTAAAGGAGCCCTCATCAATTGTGTTAAGTATCTCTAAACCAATGATATACTTAATCTCGCCACGGTCTACCCTTCGGGCAAGATACCATTTGGGACCTATGTTATAATACCCCAAGCTATCCCCCACCTGTGCAAGCGGAGATGTTAGCCCGGCCCTAGGATTGGTGAGGCGGCGAACCATAACCATATCCTCGATTTCGTCGTTGGGGGCGGTGAAGCTGTTTACCCACGATTGAATGGAGTCATTCACATAGCGATAAATCACCATATCATCGGGCACCTTGCCAAGGTCCATCCACTGCGAAGGACTAATGTCCACAGCTCTATCTGCGTATGTATCAAGCTTTTGCAGTCTTTTTGAAATGCGCCTCTCGAGCTTAGCGGCAGCCTTGGTGGTATCTGCCGACCTCTCGCTCCCAACAAAGGAAAGCACCCCCGCAAAGATGCTCATTAGCAACAATGCGAGCGCAAAAATTTCCTTTATTTTAAGATTTCCTTTCATTCGTGATGATAAGGTTCGCCCTTGATAATCGTTAGGGCGCGGTATAATTGTTCTGCAAAAATCGTTCTAACCATCTGGTGAGAGAAGGTCATTTTAGATAGGGAAATCTTGCCAGAGGCTCTCTTGTAAACATCTTCGCTAAAGCCGTAGGCCCCTCCAACGCAAAATACAATGTCTTTTCCCCCTTGCAAGAGCCTTTTATTCAGGGCCTCGGCGAACTCGATGGAGCGATATTCCTTGCCGTGTTCGTCGAGAAGCACAAGTTCGGCGGCCCCCACCGCCTTTAGAATCATCTGTCCCTCCCTATCCTTGATTTGTTCCCTACTAAGACTCGAGACATTCTTGAGCTCGGGGATTTCCTGCACCGCAAAGGGCAGATAATGAGCTATTCGGGCGCTATAAAGTTCCAGCCCCGACTTTACCCAAGACACATCGGTCTTACCAACCGTTAGTAGAGTTATCTTCATTTGTTTGCAAAGATAGTAATTTTAGCTTTGGTTTTAGCCGCTGGCTCAATCTTTGCAAAAGAACAATGACGTATGCGACCAAATTTGAGTATTGCAGTTATTGGGCTTTCGCTTCTTTTGAGCTCTCCCGCCTTTGCGCAGGGGGGAGATTATGATGTTTTTGTGCCCATAGCAAAGTATTTTTCGCAAGGCAATGCCGATGCCATATCCGCTTGGTTTGCAAATAATTTGGATATGTCCGTGCTTGGAAAGGGTGGCAATTCCAGCAAAAGCCAGGCAAAGCAGATTCTAAAATCTTTCTACGACACCTACACTCCCCGTTCATTCGAGGTAAACTACACTGCCGGCAGGGCGAATATGAAATACGCCCTCGGCACACTCAATGCCGGGGGCGAGAATTTCCGGGTTACTATCTTCGTTAGTTCGAAGGGTGATACTTACACCATTCAACAAGTGAAGATAGAAAGGATTCAGTAGCTTATACCCTCTGTCCGTAAGAGCGGTCCTCGGTATTCACGGTAATTACATCTCCTTGATTGATGAATAGAGGTACCATAATCTTGGCACCGGTCTCGAGTGTAACCTCCTTGAGGGCACTTGTAGAGGCGGTATTACCCTTTACGGCGGGCTCTGCGTAGGTAACTTCAAGGGTTACGTATGTAGGAAGCTCGCAGGTGAGGCAGCGCTCCTCGTCAGCGATGAACATCATCTCCACGTGCTGGCCTTCCTTCATAAGGTCGGCGTTCTCAACCACATCGTGAGGCAGATGAATCTGCTCGTAGGTCTCTTCGTGCATGAAGTTATATCCATCCTCGTCGCCATATAGGAACTGGTAAGGACGACGCTCCACATTGATAGTCTCTACCTTTGCACCAGCGGTGAAGGTATTTTCGAGGATACGTCCATTCTCAAGATTGCGAAGTTTGGTCTTAACGAAAGCGGGGCCCTTGCCAGGCTTTACATGCTGGAACCAAACAATCATACAAGGCTTACCGTTGAAATTCAGGTAAAGTCCGTTTTTAAAATCAGCTGTTGTTGCCATATTGTAAATATTCGATTAATAATTTCGGGTATATCCATGCAAAATTAGCAATTATTGCGCTAAATTGCAAATTTGCGTCGCTATCCTCTCCAATAGCCACTTGGGAGTGGATGTCGCACCGCATACTCCCACATTGTCTTCGGGCCAAAACCACTCCGGGCGCAGGTCTTCGGCGGCTCCAATGAGGTAGGTTCTTTGGTTCACGCTGCGGCAAAGCTCGCTAAGCACCTTGCCGTTTGAGCTGGAACTCCCCGCCACAAAGACTATCACATCGTGCTCTTGGGCAAATTCTATAAGTTTTTGATGACGGCCTGCAACCTGTTTGCAAATGGTATTGTGTACTTTTAGAAGGCTCTCACTAGCCATTTTGGAGCCTAGCTCTTCGCAAATTCGAGCGAACTCCGTTGGACTTTTGGTGGTCTGGGAGAATAGTTCCACGGGTTTGGTGGTATCGAGTTTACCGGAATCCAAAAGTTCTCTTAGCTGGATTAAATCCTCCACCACAAAGGCATCGCCGGATACTTGCCCAAGTAGGCCCAGCACCTCCGCATGCCCGATTTTTCCAAAAATCACCAGCGAGCCCCCAGAGTTTTGCAGCCGTTCGTATGCGGCCCTAATGCTCTTTTGAAGTTGGAGCACCACGGGGCAAGTGCAATCTATAAGTTTAAGATTTTTTTTGGCAATAACTTCGTAGGTTTCGGGGGGTTCGCCATGGGCCCTGATTAGCACCGTCTCCCCGCCTGAAAGATTACTCAAATCGCCTTTTGCTATGCTCTCAAGCCCTTTTTGCTTAAGGCGTGAGAGTTCCTCTTCGTTATGAACAATATCCCCAAGAGAATAGATTTTTGGCTTATCTGAAAGGGCCTTTTCCGCACTGCCTATGGCACGGATCACTCCCCCGCAAAAGCCGGAATTTTTATCTATCTCCACCCTCATTATTCCAGAATTCCGAATTTTCCCTGAAGCAGGCCCTGAAGCCAGACGGTTTCCTCATGAAGGGTCATATTGGAATTATCCAGCACAAAGGCATCCTTTGCCCTTGCAAGGGGAGATGTTTCCCTATGAGAATCAATATAATCCCTTTCCTTGAGGTTCTTTAGCACCTGCTCCATGCTAACATCATCGCCCTTGGCCTTGAGCTCGTCATAACGGCGTTTTGCTCTCACCTCGTCAGATGCGGTCATAAAGATTTTCACCTCGGCATTGGGGAATACCGTGGTGCCAATATCCCTGCCATCCATCACCACACGTCCAGCCTCGCTAAAGGCATGCAGACGCTCATCCACCCACGCACGAACAAAGGGAAGGGTGGCTATGGGGCTCACAAAGCCCGACACCTCCATACTGCGGATTTCTTTTTCTACGCATCTTTGCCCACTATAGAGTTTAGTGCCCTCGGAGGTATGCTCAAAATGCAGTTCCAGCTCACTCAGAGCCTCTTTTAGCTCGCTTTCATCTATCTTACATTCGCCATCATTAGACCTTGCGATTAGTCCGTTTTCCATGGCAAAAAGGGTAACTCCCCTATACATTGCGCCGGAATCCAGATACAGGAAGCCAAAGTCTCTAGCCACCAACTTTGCGAAGGTACTCTTGCCTGTGGAAGAATACCCATCTACCGCTATTATAATGTCAGGTATAATCATGGTACAAATTTAAACAAAAATTCGTTATATTTGCGAATTATGAAAATTCTTGTAGTTGATGATGAGAGGGCCATCCGCAATTCCCTCAAGGAAATCCTCGGAGACGAGGGATATGAAGTTGAAACCGCCGAAGATGGGGCCATTGCCATAGAAATGCTGGGCAAAGACCACTACGATGTGGTTTTTTGCGATATCAAGATGCCCAACAAAGACGGCAGCGAGGTGCTTAGCTTTGTGGAATCCGAAGGCATTGATTCGGCCATGGTAATGATTTCGGGCCATGGCGATATCGACACAGCCGTGGATTGCATCAAGAAGGGGGCCTTCGACTTTATACAAAAGCCTCTGGACCTCAACAGAATACTTATTACCGTTAAAAACGCCAGTGAGCGCACAAGCTTGGTTCAAACGAATAAGGTCCTTAAAAAGAAGGTTTACGGGCAGCAGATGATAGGCTCATCGGCGGCCCTTGGTCATATTCGAGAGATAATAGCAAAGGTGGCTCCCACCGATGCCAGAGTGTTAATCACCGGTTCCAACGGTACAGGCAAGGAGTTGGTTGCTCGCAGCATACATGCCCAGAGCGAGCGCAGCGCAATGCCGTACATCGAGGTAAACTGTGCGGCTATCCCATCGGAACTCATTGAAAGTGAACTATTTGGACACGAGAAGGGTTCTTTTACCTCAGCCATTAAACAGCACAAGGGTAAGTTCGAGCAGGCCGATGGCGGCACCCTCTTCCTGGATGAAATCGGGGATATGTCTCTCGCCGCACAGGCCAAGGTTCTGCGTGTGCTTCAGGAGAAAAAGCTCTCTAGGGTTGGTTCCGACAAGGATATCAAGGTGGATGTTCGAGTTATTGCCGCAACAAACAAAGACCTCCAAAAAGAAATAGAGGAAAATCGCTTCCGCGAAGACCTCTACCACCGTTTAAGCGTCATTCTCATCAAAGTACCCACCCTGGACGAACGCAAGGAGGACATTCCCGAACTTGTAAACTACTTTGTGGAGCAGATTTGCGCCGAGAGCGGCAAACCCACGAGGGAATTCTCCTCCGATGCCATCAAACTCCTGCAAGAGAGGCACTGGCCGGGGAATATCCGCGAGCTTCGCAACGTTGTGGAAAGGTTGCTGATTCTGGGTGGTAACACCATCAGCGCCCAAGACGTAGTGGACTTCGTCTAGAGGGTATCCTGTTTTAGCTTTTCTATATAAGCATCAATCCTACGCAACTCCGTTGGGATTTGGATGCTTTGCGGGCACTCAGGCAGGCAATGTCCGCAGCCGATGCAATGCGAGGCCTGACGCACCGTGGGGATGGCCTTATCATAGCTAATCAGGTAGGCCCTACGCAGCTTTTGATAATCCTTTTGTTCCCTGCCGGTAGCAAATGTGCCATCGTTGATGGCCTTGTTGTAATGGGCAAAAATTCCAGGAATATCTATGCCCCAAGGGCATGGCATGCAATATTTGCAATTGGTGCAGTTTACCAGAGGGTACTCCTTGTACATCACCGCCATTTCTTCCATAAAGGAGAGTTCTTCCTCGCTCATGGGCTCAAAGCCCGAGAATGTTTTGACATTTTCCTGCACATGGTCAAGATAGGTCATGCCGCTCAGTACGCTTAGGATGTAAGGGGGTGTTCCCGCAAAGCGAAAAGCCCATTCGGCGTTGCTGGAATCAGGCCTACGCTCCTTAAATCTAGTTGCTATGTTGGAAGGAACGCTTGCCAAACGACCTCCGAGCAGGGGTTCCATCACTATCATTGGGATGCCCTTTTCGGCTATTGCGTTGTAAAGATATTCGGCATTCGTGTTTCTAACTCCATCGGCATGCCTCCAGTCGATATAGTTCATTTCTATCTGCACAAAATCCCAATGATATTTGTCGTGTAGGGCAAAAAGGGCGTCAAAATCAGCCTGTGCCCCATGGAAAGAGAAACCCAGATGCCTAATGCGCCCTGCTTCCCTTTCGGCAAGCAAGAAATCCATCAGTCCATTGTCTACATAACGAGCATTGAAGGCCTCTACCCCACCCCTACCTATGGCATGCAGCAAGTAATAATCGAAGTAATCGGTATTAAGTTGCTCCATCGAGCGCTTGTACATCTGTTTAGATGCTGTGGCATCATTATTCGAAAAGTTAGATAACTTGGTGGCCAGATAATAGGAGTCTCTAGGGTACTTTTTAAGTGCCTCTCCCACAGCGGCTTCGCTTTGTCCCTGGAGATAAACCGGGGAGGTGTCGTAATAGTTTATACCCTGAGCCATGGCATAATCAACCATCTCATTAACCTTCTGCTGGTCAATCACTTCGTTGCCGCTGGAGTCCTTAATCATTGGCCAACGCATACAGCCATATCCCAGAAGGGACACATGATCGCCAAGGAAATCCCGGTAAGTCATTTTACCATCGGAACCGGCAGTTTGGCTCACCTGCCCTTTTGTATTTGATTTGCAAGCCACGGCGGTTCCTATCGCTGCGGCAGCTCCTGTCTTTAAAAAATCCCTTCTGTTCATAGTAGATTTCTGTTATGGCCATCGGCTAGGCCGTTTACTTTGATTGCACTGATTGGTCTGGAAGGACATAGATTTTCGCAGGCTCCGCAGCCAATGCATCGGGTCGCTTCGACACTTGGCACCTTCACTTCGAGTCCTTCCTTACTAACCATCAAAATCGCACCTACGGGGCAGTGGCGAGCACAATTTCCGCAGCTTGTACCCTCGGAGGTAACGCAAAGAGAGTAATCGATTGAGGCTGTGCCCACCTTCCAAGCGGTTTTTTCTTCGGGGGTGATGGGAACGATTGCTCCCGTGGGGCAAACCTGGGAGCAGCGGGTGCATTCAGGGCGGCAATAGCCACGGTCAAAACGCATTTCGGGTTGCATAAGATGCTCCAAGTCAGAAGACGGGCGAAGCACACCGTTGGGGCACTCTGCCACACAAAGCTGGCAAGCGGTACAGCGAGCGTAAAAATCTTCCACACTCTTTGACCCAGGAGGGGTTAGAGGCACCTCGGGTTTAACACTTTGCTTAGGGAGTACGGTTGCGTATCCACCATCGGTCTTAAATCCAGCCTTTTGAGCGGCATTTTCCACCGAGCCTACCTTGGTTTTGCAGCTCTGCACCAGAGCGCCCCCTGCGAGGATTCCAGCACCGATTAAGAAAGCCCTACGTCCGCTTTCGGTGGCAGAAGGTGTACCCCCTTCAACCGTCTCGCTTCGCTCGACCCCACCATTCACTTCGTTCATGGTCCCCCCTCTTGCACTGCCGAGGGTGGCATGGGTTTCAGGGGGTACACCTTC
>Ga0181612_141673_pt1 | contig 22618 bp, 10 predicted proteins | sample HoacroProtozoa21_FD_119630 | JGI IMG/M metagenome (GOLD analysis project Ga0181612, IMG submission 119630) | Hoatzin crop microbial communities from Cojedes, Venezuel. Combined Assembly of Gp0051906, Gp0051904, Gp0051908
AACATGACACTTAGGTACATGGTTTAGTCGTGGAGTTGGCAGTGTTAGGCTTACGGTTGAACTTCATGATCTTAAAGGCCTTTTCCAACCTAAACAATTCTATGCTTCTATGAATTGTACCATACAAAATCAACAGAAAATTGCCCCAACTGAAAAGCATAATCTCTGAACTGTCTTCCTAGATGTCTACAGGAGGGATAATGAACATAAAAATGTGTACTGAAACAGTACTTAGTGTCTGATGAGGATGTGAGTAGCAGTGTACATGATCCACAGGATGAACATTGCTACTGAGCCCGACTGAAAGTAAGATTATGATGCTACGGTGGGATTCACAACAGTGTTCAAGAGTTTGCCTTCTAAGCAGGAAATCTAGAGAATTCAATTTCATTCCTCCCTAACCCTGGAAGTGTCTGAGCTGCAAAGGTATCTCAGTTCTCATCTTGAAACTGGGGTTTCATACCTTTGCTAGGGAAACCCACACATGCCATCCCCCAGATAGTACTTTCATTCCACTGTGGGAATGGCACAGAGGGGCCGGGACTCCTCCGGACATCTGTTTTTCTGGCCAGTAACTGCAATGTACAAAATTAGTTGGATTTTATCATTTTAGAGAGATGGAGATTCATTTTAGAAGTGAACAATAAACTTTGCAAACTTGGGCATGGGGTCATAGGTGTGAAGCTATTTCTGTATCCTCTTCAATTTCTGTTTAATAGAAGAGACGTCAACTTTTGTGCGGAGACCAGGGTTCAGGATATCCTTTCTATGACAGTTCTTGCTAATGATGTAGAATTAATAGAATCACTAGATCTAATGACAGTTAGACAAATGAGACACGTACAGACAAATGAATTCAGCCAAGGCCTGTGCCCCCAGCAGCCTCACTTTAACCCTAGGAACTATTCAATCAGGAAACAAAAATTTGTGCCAAGACACTAGGAGGGTGGAGACAAGACACAAGCTGGCAACGTCATGCCGGTCCCTCTGATGCTGGGTTGTTGGTATGTCACCCGCAGGAAACATTAAGCAGCTCCTTTCCACCCTGCAGCCTCTTCCCCTGGCCTCCAGTGACATCCTTTTCCATAGGGACTCTCATGCTCCTGATGGCCACTCTATTTTGGTGCAGACAATAAAGGAACAAGGGGTTCTGGATAGCAAAATTCAGTCAAAGTCCTTTCAGTCTGCCATTGTATTAACTGAATGCCTGACAGAGGCTTCTCCATTTTCTTGCAATTTGGATCTTTCTTGCTTTACAATGGACTTCACATTTGCTTTCACCAACAGTTGCCTAGTGACAAAGCACAGATGCATTTTGCCTTTTATCCTCCATTCTCATGTTGTATCAACTCAAAAATACATGGTCAGAAAAACATCTGTTAAACATACTGATTAATCATAAGCTTAAAAATCCTCTAGAAAGAGTTTTTAGGAGTGATAGGAGAAGGGATAATGGTTTTAAACTATAAGAAGGCAGATTTAGATTAGATATTCAGAAGAAATTCTTTACTGTGAGAGTGCTGAGACACTGGAACAGGTTGTCCAGAGATATTGAGCATGCCCCACTCCTGGAAGTGTTGAAGATCAGGTTGGATGGTGCTTTGAGCAACCTGATCTACTGGAAGATGTCCCCACCTATGACAGGGGGGTTGGAACTAGATGAGCTTTAAAGGTCCCTTCCAATCCAAACCATTTGATGATTCTACGACCTAAGTTCAAATATTATTATAGTTCTGTAAACCTCCGTCTTCTTCGCAGGGATGATCAGTAGTGCCTAAATCGAGGATTTCACTCTTTAAAAAACTAGAGTCCAGATCAGATAAGTGGAGAAGAGCTTCACTCCCTGTTGCCTCCAGCCAGCTGTTTGTCCACACTGCTATAAATGTGCCCAGTACACTTCTGAACTGTATAACACTAGAGGTTTTCCATATATCAACTTTTCTTGCTCTTGTTTTATAGTCATATTTTTTCAAATGCATCTTTGCCCAATTTGACATTCAAATCAAAATATACATAAACTTCATAACTCATCTGCTTTGTGTTAGATGGCAAACTTCAGCATAGCACAGAGAGCAGTCCAGCAGAGGAATACTTGAGAATCAAGATGAACAGAGAGAAAACTATTTGCAGTCATGGAGGCAGAATTGGCATCACTTACTAGCTGACAAGTTCTTTTCAAGTGCTGATGACATTAGTGAGTTCCCTGTTCACGGTACCTTTTACGCTGCCTTACCATCATTTGTTTGAAAGGAAAAAAAGAAAAAAAGAAAAGAAGATGACATTCATGTAACCCTACGGTGATAAATTAGAATGCATAAATCTCGAGAAGGAGAAAACAAACAAGCAAACAAATAAATCTTGAACTTGCATAGGAAATCTGTTTTATTTTCCATGGATACCATGGACTGAAAAAACAAATACATTTCAATTTCAAGTTTTTGAAGTTCCTGTTTAAAACAGACGAGGGTAATTTTTTTTGATGACAGAACTATAAATAGTAGGAGAAAAAAATAATCAGTGAAAATAGGCATTGCTTTTTAGAAATATGTTGTATTCAAGGCCATTTTTTCCTCTGAAATACTTTTCCAGCAAAACATCTTTGTGAGCACAGAGGGGAATCCCAAACTCTACAATTACTTTCTGTATCACAATGCATAGATTTAACATATTGTGTGGACAATGAACAAATGCCGAGAGCTTCACTGAGTTGCTCACATAAGGTGTTTCATGCCCTTTTGGGATGCTCTGGGGTATTAGAGACATCCATACGGTGCTGGTAATTAGGAGTTACTCATACCCTTCCAGAGCAGCAGCTAGAGACCAGTTTGGAAATACCAGGACATCTGAAAGGGCACACTTAGAAAGAGAGAAAAGGAGATAACAGAAAGGGGGGTAATGGAGATGGTGAGATTTAAAGCCCCATCCAACCAAATATACACACCTACTGTACAATAAGTTGACTGATGCTTTGAACACCATCCCTCTCTCACAGTGGGTCAGAGTTCCATTTCCTACAGAAAGGTGCCCAGCCCGAGTTGGTGATATGGACACATTCAGAGCTTGACTCTCTTTCCCACACTTCGGCATTATGTGATGTTTAAAGGTATCCATAAGACATACACATGGGGCTGACTGGTAGGACACAGGACTCACAGGAGCCTGTGCCCTTCTTGACCCACAGCTAGAAGAAGTGTGGGATTCCCCAGAGCATCTCCAAAGGCTCCAGCTGGTTACGTGTGGGCAAATACATAAAGCTCACACATCTAATCATATGAGTCCCTCTCTATACTGCTAGCTTTGACTAGCTGCCTTTTCTTCAGCCAGCTAAATCTAAGTGAGTTGAATACCACTTATCCTGGCCTTGTTTCTGCCTTAATTTTGACATTTACATCCTTATGTAATAATAACCTTTTCAGAGGATTGTGGCTATGTGAAGTATTCTACAGACCAATTGCTATAGTTTCATTATGTGAAACATTACCTTCATGTTGCATCATCTGCTGCAATTTTTTAATGTGAAAATATGCATTACTTCAGTGTGATTACTTGTAAGAGTAGAAATGGAGGCATCTAAGTATGGAAAATTTTAGATTTTCACAGTTACTGGCTTTAAAAATATAATCAGGAAAGTCTGTCTGGCCACACACTATGTGAAGTGAGAACATTTCACTGTTATCAGACAGGTTGTTAAATGACCTTTAAGATCTTTTTTTCCCTTTTCCCCAGCAAGGCACATTTAACTTTGCATAGTCTCCTGAATAAAATCTCTCTAATAATTACATTTTCCAGCTCCTGTGCATTTGTCCCCAGATGACTCCTAAGTAAAGCCTACTAACTGCAGGAATCTTGGTTAGTTATAGCCATTTTAGACCACAGCCTTGGAGAAAAGATGATTACTCACCGGAGGTGAAAAATGGCCTAAAGGCATTGGTTCTGTAGTGGAGCAGAGGACTTGAACTGACTTTCTGCATAGGACTATTATTCTCCTTTACCTTCTTTACACTTTTGCTCCAGCTCCAGCTTTTGCTCTTCCCATAACCCTAAACTTTCCCTTGCCATATGTGACAATGACCTCCAAGCCTATATGTGATTTCTCCAGTTACCGTGCCATGAGTTGCAGTAACTCAATGACCTTTTATCATCCTTCCAAGGATAAATCTGCCTCTATAAGAACTATGAAATGGGTTCTAAAGGTACTAAAGTTGGTGTGAGAAACAAGTTCTTAGCATTTCCCAGTGACAGCCCTCATTACACCCAGAGATACTAGTTTCTAGCAGTTTCAAGACAGGCAGGTAATGAGCTTACCTGAAACTTTTAAGTCTATCCCCTGCTGTCATGGGTGTTTCTGATCTTGTTACCTTTTTTTTGTGACCTATCCATCCCAAGCCAATTTTGCAAGGAGGCAAGTGCCCCTATACAGAGGTATGAGGTCAAGGAATATTTCTTGGATCTCCTGTTTGTTCAAGACTGTTCTGTAACAGACACAACCTTTCTTCCATGAGCCATGAACAGTGTTCCACTGGCAAATCCAGGATTACCATGTTGGATTGTGTGAGTGAAGGTTCATCACCATAAATACAAAGCCCTAAGGAAGGTCGGAGGAATGATGATAGGTGGAGGAACCCTGGTAGGATAATAAGCGAGAAGAGAGCATCCTGAACCAGCTGCCCCTAAGGCTATCGAAGGAGAGTAATGAGACCATTGTTCCAGGTGGGAAATCCAGCAACTGGTAGACTAAAAGGGGTCATTATATAAAAGGGTATAGCACTCGTTAGGGGATGTAGGCAGAAGAGCATTGGGGACTGTGTAAACTGGGTATTGTGTAAACTTTTTCTGGGATGTTTTTAATGGGCTTATGAGAGCACGTGAGGCTTACAAAGGGTTGTTTAGGAGAAACGTCAAAAGCAGGAAAAGTGAGAGATCAACATGAATTGGGTAGAAGCAAACAAGGGAAATGAGAGGGGAAAGGGGACAAAAGGGACTGTTCTGGGGTAAACAGGCTACTGGGCAGTATGGGCTGATGTGGCCAGCTCCTGCCCCAGTCCTGTAGACTAAGATATACATTCTCTAAACACTATTTCTAACAGTATTCTGGGTGAGTGTGCGCTCTGCTCTGGAGAAACATATGTGAAGAGTTGTGAACTGCAAGTTGAAGTAGCTGGTGAGTAGGAGGATAGGTCTGCACACCAGCAAGCGAAGTGAAGCAATGAACCATCACGGTTCGAACATCTAGTTGGCAGCAACTGGGGAGACCTGGGGATTTGAGGGCCAGCTGCTGCGTAGGCCATCTAAGACCAATTACTGGAGAAACCCATGTTGTATGTGTGCGTATGTGTGCATACTCCTGTAGCAACTTCAGTCCTGGTCAGCTGGAGAGGAGGAAGAGAATCAGTCCATCAGTGGTGTCCGTGTTTCTTGGAGTTATGTGAATTTGAATGGAAGCTGATAGGTCATTGTTTTCTGTTTTCTGTCTGTATTGATCTATGTGGCTGGCCATGTATGTACGCATATGCATGCATACATATCTACGTATGTAAGTAGAACATACTGTGGGGCACCCATCTGGAAAATGTGCTCAGTTTTACCACTGGCTGTACTTAGGAACATGGAACTACTGTAGCCTCTCACATATTTGGTTATTGGATTTAACAACGTCTAATGGACCAGAAGCTAACAAACATCAGGGACTGTAAAAGTGCTTTATATTAGGCTGTAGAGAAAAAAGCAAAACAAACAAACAAAAAACCCAGTTATGGTATGATCAGAATGCTTGTGCAATAGTCAGGCATCAGCAAAGTGTTTTCCACCTTCGCCCCTCTGCACTGAGTGTTGACTGCATTTTTAATCACTTGTCTCATGATTACCAGGCGGTACATGACTGGTCTGTGAGTGAGCATCGTATCACTATTACGACCTGGTCTTGTTTCCTCTAGTTGGTCTGATTCTCTTGCTTCCAGCTGGGAGGTTGTTTCATGATCTTGCTGTTCTTACTATTACTTAAATTTATTCCTGATTTTTTTTTTTTTTGACATTTCCTCCATGTCAACTCTGGCTCTCTATTAGACTGATGGCTTTCAACCCATGGCCTGCCTTCTTTACCTAGATGTTCTGCAGGTGACGCCTAAGAAAAGCCAGTTCATGAAAAATTGTGTTGCAATACTTTTTACAATTGTTTTGAAACTGCATTTTTTTTAAAAGTGTCTGCTTAGCCCACATTTTTCTAACCTGCCCAAGGCCTCTTCTCATGAAAGTTGTTCCCCTTATGGTTTTGCTTTGCTTACTGAAGCGCTGAGCTTGTCTTCCTGAGCAAGACCATTGCACACAATTAGACAGGTGGGAGCTTATCAGTACAAAAGCAGAAATATCTCCTGATTTCTTCTGTAAACACCTTACCAAACCCTCTCTAGGACTGTGCTCAGATCTCATTTCCTCTGACAGTTCCAGTGGATGAGCCCTGATATTAGAGGACAAAATATTTTTATTGCTTTCCCAAATGCACCAGTTGACTCACAGCTCTGTTACCTTCCATCTCATGTTGATGACTGTATTTTCTAAGGTGGCACAACTCTTCTGGTGCAGTATTCTCATTCTCTTCTGAACTGATATTTCCCAGCTTTGGCACAGAAACCTACCTCTGTTACCAGCAGGTTGCTTAATTCCTCTGTTCCTTACCTAAAAAAATGAAGAGCCTAATGAGGTATCTTACAACTGGCTTCTCTTGCTAAATTGTCAGATCTTCAGAGCAAAGACCATCTTGCCGCAGGCGAATATTCAGCACCTAGCACATTGCAGCCTTCACTGAATTGATGCCTTTGGGTGATGTTTTCTTACCAGTTTAGCTACACCAGAATGGACAGTAGAAAACATTTCTGTGTCAGGAAGAGTTTCCAAAGGATCTTCAGTGAAAACAGGAGATTAGAAGCTCTGTTGATTTATCTCCCATGAGAAAGGTACGGACACAACTCTGAAGTCATAAGAAAAGTTGCGCTCAAAAAGGGTGGAAAAGCGAACAATTCAACCAGTATCTACTGTTTTTATTGATATGATAGTTTTTCTTGCAGAGCCTTGTGTCACAAGAGGACAAAGTTTCTGAGGGTACTATGGTATCACACCCCTATCCCAGACAGTCTCCTTGAAAAATGCGTAACATGGAAGAAGGCTCAGCATGTCTTGAGTCTTCCAGGGCCGCTGGCCCCAAAGAGACAGACCCTTTTTTCATTTTATGGAAAATACGCTGCCATCAGGCAGGGGGATGGAAAATAGTGTGCAGGATCTCTGCCACTGCCTTGGGCACTCCCGATTGCCTCACCTGCCTCTCAGAAAGCTTCAAAATCCACTTTCCTCGTGGAAATGCATTAAGCATTTGGCAGAGCTAGAAATATCTCTCCCTTTTGTATTCATCAGGCAGCCTTGGAGTTCCTGCTCTGGCAGAAAAGCAGAGAGAGGGAGCCAGATTTTCTCTGTGCATTAACCCAAGGAAGATTCTTGTTGCAGCTATTAGCCAGTTTTTCTGTGGCATATTAAGCCCATTTTGCAGATCACAAACTGAGGCATACAGAAATTAAGGGTGATTTCAGGGGACTTGACTGGATTTAGGGGTCTGAGCATTACTGAGACATGGCTCCTAAAGGCTCAGTGCCTAACACGAAGTAGTTAGAGGCATAATTCTTATTGAAGGGTTAGCAGTTTAGGGTCCAGTATCTGCAAGGAGGTAGAGATTTCATTTTGAAAGCTGGAACTCATTTTTCTAACACCTGAACAGCTTTTGCAGATTTTAGCCATAACCAGGAAGTATAGAGATCTACATGACAGATATCTGAAGAGTGGTGTTTATACAGTCCAGGAACTGTGTGTGAATCAATTGACTCTGCTCTCTTCAAGGACAGCACCAGCACTAGGAGTCTGACATGTGTACGGCAAACTTTTCAAGGGCAATGCCTGCAGTTTAGATGGCAAGTTTACAAAGCTTTGAGCTGAGACTTTCATGTCAAGGTGGGAACCCTCAACAGAAGGAGGTAGCACTCACAGGAGGAATCTTCATCTGGGCAAGTCCCCTTCAGAGTCATGGGATTTCAGTAAAGAGCTAGTCTCCTTTAACAGAGATACTTACTCTGGTCAGACAAGTCACACCTTGAGCTCCATGGTCTCCCTTGACTGGATCTCCACTGATTATAATCAGATCCTGGATGTCTAGGTCAAAAAGAGACACTGATACTGTAGGCACAAAGTTAGGGAGTGCTCATCTGTAGTTGTAACTGAGATCATAGGCATTGCTTGACTCTTCTGTTGAAAGCAGCTGAATACAGTACCAAATTCAGGGAAAAACCCTTACCCCAAAAACGCACGTGCACACAGACTGACCTGAGGCATCCCAGTTGAACAGACCAGAGATGTTGTAGATGCCCCACCGCTGGAAACGTTCAAGGTCAGGTTGCACAGGACTCTCAGCAACCTGGTCCAGTTGAAGATATCCCTGCTCTTTGCATGTGGTTTGGACTAGATGGCCTGTAAAGGTACCTTCCAACCCAAACCATTCTACAACTCTACTATCTTTCGGCCAAATGTAAAGTGAGGATCAAGGGCAGCACAAAGACTGAGATCCATCTGATGTGTTCTGTTGCATTCTTGCAATCCCTTTCCTCTGTCCTTTCTCTTCTTGCCTCTCTTGTGCTGCTCCCCACAGCCCAGCACACTTGTAGGGTAAATCTCCCTCCTTTCTTCCTGCAGCACTGGAGCAGTTCCCACCTCCGCAGTCATGTTGATTCTGCTCCCCCCACCCCTCCCTCCTCTCTGCACAGTTCACAGCCACAAGACATTTTACAGTGCAGCGACTGCATGAAGTTGTTTCGCCATCAGCCTTGAAAGAGACCTGATTTGTAAGGCACGGACACCCCCTCCTGGCTACCAAGCTGAAAAGAAGAATCACGGATATCAATAATCATGAGCTTGTTTCAAAAAAGGCAGCCATGCATGCAATGATCACAGCAAAGTAGCTCTCATGAATACATCAAGAGAACATCCTGAGCATTCACGAGAGGTGCTGGCAGAAAAGAAATTGCTTAATGCAGCAAGGAAATCATTCGGTCATAAAGGCAGTTTATACTTTGTATATTTCATTTTTATTTATTTTTTTATTACTGCCTAAAAAAGGAGGAAGAGAGAGAGAAAACAATAATAATGGCATTACATAAAAGGGTAACAGATCAGAACATGATGATCTATCAGCTGGGATGACAAAAGACAAGATGACAGTAATGTGGAGACAAGCAAATCTGTGTTGAACATTTTCATCTAATAGGAAAATGTCACCCTGCTAATGAGACGTCTAAAGTGAAACTAACACTCAGAATTAAAATCTACAACCCAAAGCAAAATAAACTAGAATCTGCTTTCAGGTATGGGCCTGAGAAGTATTCTTATCTGTAGCGAATAAAAGTTGAGAAATAAAATGTTGCTTTGGACCTGCTGTTAGCATCTGAGCACCTAGTGCCAGGTCCATCAAAATTAGGTCAGAAGAGATCCTTCATTCAGCGATGTGACATGGAACTTGAGTGGCCACCCAAGTTGTCCCATAGGTCCATGTCACCCAATATCTACTCCTTATTAGGATGTTCTCTCAGCTTCTAATCATCTCTGTGTGAAAAGCTCCTGAGCCAGGCATCTTATCTTCGAAATTTAAAGATCTAAATTATTTTTCTTCCATGGGTTTGCTCCACTGCTTTGTGAACTCCTCTAGACCTGTAGCATCCACAGCCCTCTTCACAGCTTGATAAGGTTTTTTGAAGAACCAATCTGCTTTCTTTGTTCTGGATTTGCCACCTTCAAGCCCTCAGTTTTTGAACTGGGATACTCTGTGGACAACTTTTCCTTATCTGTTTTCTCTAGGCCACTGAACAGTTTTATTTACTTCTTAAGTGCCCGTTCCTAGTTGTTCCTTTTCTCGGCTGAAGACTCTTGAGCTGAAGACCCCTGCAACATGGGATGCACCGAAAGGAGTCATCTGTCCATTACCTCTGCTTGGCAAGAAGGAGTTAATTTTTACTTTTTTCATGGTCTGTAATGGTAGGTGATGAAGACAGCTGTATACTCTGCTGAAAAGCTAGTGGGAGGCAAAAAGGAAATTTGCAGATATGAAAAATTTAGTATCCATGTTCGTTCTCTCCTGTTAAAATCAGCAAGCATAGCACATCTCGATTTCCTGTTTTTTTACAGTAGGTGGGGGAAGAAGCAGAAAACACTCCCACTTGTCCTAGCAAACAGGCTGAAGTTAGAGCTGACGTACATTTCCTATAAAAGAGCTTAGGTGGCCTGAAATTTGATCCAGCTTTTCACATGGACTTCCACTGTGGCTGCTTGGGATAAAAAGTTGGCATAGTTACCTGACAGGGTCTTGGTGCAGTGAGTTCGACGCCTGTTGCCTTCAGTGAACAAAATTTTCCCCCCAGGCAACACAAAGCAATGTCTTGCTGCTAGTTTTAGCAAGCGGATAACAGCTTTATGAGAGACACTCTCTGCACTCACTGTTCACACAGCCTCCCCAGCCTGAGAGATGCTGTGTTTAGTGATGATAAGTATGGAAGTATGGAAGTCAGGAAATTTGTACGTCAAGTTTTGCTATGATTTTATATAACATGAGGCACTGGACATATTTCCATAACACCATAACTTAGTCTCTAATCTAAAAAAAAGACAACAACAGATGTTGTCTTTTCTCCTGTCTTCCTGCGTATCTGCAAACTCAGTTCAAGTGACTGAAGGGTTCAGAGTTTGCCTGGAAGATGCCTACACATGCTTGTAATATCGCTATCTACTAGCTCTTGTCATGACCTTCTTTCCACAAGCTGTGTATAGCCTTGAGGTCAAGCCATTTACATCAAATTTTAAGCTTTAATCACTACAGTATTGCCATCTGCTTGTTTTAGGCCAAACCTGGGTCATCACCTGTTTCTTCCTTTTACCAACCCCATTCAATACATAGGGATAGGTCAAGCACAAAACCCCTCAGCAGACCTAAGTGGGTGTTGGCTCAGATGAGCCTGATTTCCAGACTGTTCTGATCTTTGAATTCTTATCTCAACCTTGTGACAAGGTCTTTCTAACGCTATCCTGAAATACATAACCTAACCATATCCTGAAATTAATGTATTTATCTGAAAAGCAGAATTTTTCATAGAAATTCAGCAGTTGTGAAGTAATCCCAATGACTGACCGAAAGAGAACGAGCACTGCAATCAAGCCTTGTGGTCTTTAAAAGGTGAAGTTTATCCACGCTGCTGTTGCCGTGGCCAGCCTGTGTCCAGCTGCTCAGCTTGCCACAAGACCATGTTATCCTTGCAGGACCGTGTTATCATTACAGCACCCCAGCAATGGAATTTTGCTCAGGAGGTGTTTGCTCAGTGCCTTGGTGCCACAAGCTGACATTCAGCCTGCTCCAGCCTCCAGCTGCACTGGAGTTTCCCACACGCCAGCTGTAAGCCTGTCACATCCCTCAGCTGCTATTACCTAACAAACCTTGTTCTGGGGTGCACCGTCTCTCCCCGCCTGGCAGTGATCTTCTGTTTTCACTGTAACATTTTGACACTTTTTTCTAATGCTGATTCCCTTTATAATAATGATGAGAATTACCTTAGTATATACAATTCCTCCAGCCTAGGAGGCTTATTCAGACTTTACATAGCAAGGTGGTGATGCTCTTTGAGAGCATACCTGATGTCACAGCAGCTATTTCACAGAATCCTACAGCTTCGAAAAACAGTTGAGGACAAGAAGAGATGACCACTGCCAAAGAGAATTTAAGGTACCACAATTCTAATAAAATGTTAACACTGGGAAATATGTATTTTTAAAGTAAGTGCAATCCATCACTGTGGAACAGCTAACATCTAGGAAATTACAAATGTGCTATGGTTTGGGATATATAAACCAAAAAATTTGGACACCCTTGTAAATATGTGACAACTGGTTATTGCTATAAGTGCAGGAGTTACAGGCAAGAGGTTCTGGTATGGCTTGTATACACAGTTAGTGTGTTCTGTCAGGCCATCCAGTTCCCACCAGCTCCCTCACTATCAAGGAGATCCAGAAACCAGTCAACACAAAAACACGAGAAGTTGACCTACTACCCCTAGATAATGCAAGATCTGCCACAGCCTTTGTTCACACACAAAAATGATGCCTTCAATGGCCAGGCAAGCCATTAGGTAGTGGCTTCACCTTGTACCTCAAAGCAAAATTACTTCTAACCTCACAGACCAGGGGAACAGATGTGCTGTTATTAAAGTCCAGTATAGCATGCAAATTGCAAGGGCTTGGATATGAGTGGTTAGTTCCTTACTGTGCCAGGGCAGTGGAAGGTTTTACAGTGGGAAAGTCCCTCTCACCCACACTGATGGCCACCATATGATCTTCCTCATGGCAGCCAGTAGGCCTTTCCTAGTTGTTGACATTGGCAGAGTGCATTGTCATGGCTGTTTTGCTGTCCCATGGATTGTACTGCCTTGCTCACATACATCCTTCTGATCTCTATAAAACTTTGAGCTGAATATTCAGGAATGGCTTCAGAAAAAGGCATCAACTCTACTCTGGCTGCTCCAGTTTGGAGTCTGCAAGTTTCAAGGGCCCCCAATTACTGTTAGTGCCAATCATCCTACAAGTACATCTCCTAGGCACCCCAGCTGTGACCTAATACACTTTTTAACACTGTCAGACCCTTTCACTTCTTATCTTGACTGCTCTATTGTATTTACTCTCTTTGGGAACTTCGGTATTCTCAAGCGAAACACTGGGGTTTGCTCTGAGTGATGAACAGCTTATAGACATTTAAACGTACATTTGTGTTTGGGGTCATAAAACACTGTGAACGTGGTAGTAAGTGATCTGTTCACAGGCTAATGTTTTTCTAAATAGGCTAACCAGCTGAACGATTGGAGCTATTCATCAGAGGTAACTTTTGCACTGCTTTCTACTACAATGTCACTATATTCACAGCCAGGACTGAAAATGTATTTACATATTAATCCTGATTCTGTTTTTCTCAAGGTTAGCGGACAACATGAAACATTGAGGCAATCCAATCAGTGCTAGTGCTGTTTGTTTTATTAAAATTCATGGCCTACCTTATCATTTTTGTTAAGTGAAAAAGCTATGTTAAAACTGACAGCTCCATCAAAGGCAGATAAAATTCAGAGTACAGGAGTTTTAATCTGTTTCTGTTTTTTATACTAAACTGATTGCAAAATGACATGCATCTTCTTTTCCTCCCTTCCTTCCTCTCACATGTGTTTTATCTTCACAATAGCAACAACACCACCTCATTGATTTTTGGAGCAGAGGACCCAGTCTACTACTCCTACCACTTGCCTCGTCCAGGACAGATATCCACTGGCAACTCCCTCTAAGAAAGAGGCAGGATGTAGAACTTCTGTCTTATTCCAGATACTATGTTGTTTTCTCACTCCTGTTTCCTGCCTTGAATACTTAATTCTTGGATTCCCCTGTGGAAACTGGAACTGAGAGTTGAGATCTTCTGTTATTCACTGTCTAGATATATGTTCTCCTTCCCTTAGTCCACTCCAAGAAAATACGGGCTGTGTTCTTAGAAACTGTTTCCTGCCTATGGGGAAACACACGTGGTTGGAAAACTGGGATAAGATAGCTTTGTAAAAGCTGCCTGACTTATGGCCTCTTTGGGACTTTCCACTTGGAGCTTAGATGGGTTTTCCTCTAAGGGCAGGGCAGTGCTTCCTCACGACAGATAGCAAGAAGCTCCCACTGACTCCTTTGGTGTCAATTCTCCGTGCAGCTGAAGCATCCTCAGAAAAGAAGCATGGAAGACTGTATTGTAGTTAGCGGCACTGTTTCAGTGGCTCCTGCACTGAATCTGATCTGTGGCTGTGTCAGGCAATCATACCACCTTCGGCAGAATCAAGGAAAAACACAGAAATGGCTTGAGGGTTTAAGGTCTGTATTCAGATTACCTCTGATAGCTACTGAGTTGGTGTGAAAACTTACAGCCCACAAAACACCACATAGCAAGTACTGTGGTAAGAGGTCCTTGAGAAACAGAGTTCTAAAATACCATAGCTGGAGCACAATCTTAGTGAGTTGACATAGTAGAAGGGGGAAGTCCTTAAATGTCCTTTCAAGAGCAAGTTGTCAGCAGTCACCCCAAGGATGGTCTTCAGTTCAGCTGGAGCCTGGATTCCTCTCAGGCCAGTGATGTTCTTGTTGAATACAGAAAGGTCCAGAGACCTTTCCAGCATCTTCCTGGATCCACAGACTGTGTATGCAGTGAATGCACAAGCACCAGTAAGATGTTTCCAGCTGTCATTATCTTCAGTTAGGATGTTGCTGCCCCGCTCCCGTTGGCTGATGATTTATTAGGAGCTATTTATGCCTGAGCCAATATTTCCTTCTGTTATCCTATCTATTTGCAGTGTCCTTTGCAGCTCCACTACATTGCTTTGATTTATGATTCATGCTATTTTATTTTCTTCAGACTTCTGCTGTATTTATTTATGTTGCCCTCAAGAGCTGATTTGCAAATGTACCAGTCCCAGCAACTTCATCCAGGCTCCCTCCCTTCCTGCACACAATATCATCTCCTTCTTTTGAATAAGTCATTGCTTTTATAGAGAGTAATAAATTTTCATAAGAATTTTTCACATAAGACTCAGTGTGGGGGTCATTAGTAAACATCTCTCACCTGTTAATAGGGATGATTTGAATTTCTGTAGTGTTTCTGTTAATGGGCAAAGGTCTAATTAAGACATTCATAAAAAATAAACTGTTGTAATTAATTCTCATTAATGGGGGAGGGGAATACATTGTTATGTAATTTTATGAGCCTAAAATAGATTTATAGACTTTGAAAAAAGCCCTGTTTCTGTTGTCTCACAGAAGGGAATGCTCCTGAATATGCAAAAACCCTTGCTATCTGAGCTGGAAAGAAATTCTAGGACACTGAGACCAGAGAGGCAGGAAAGACTCATTTCCTGCAGCCATTTCCCAGTGTATATCTGGAATATTTTAAATATTCTAAGCAACAGCACCGCTTTCCCTCCCTTTTCTCAGCCTAGTGGCTATTTCCAATCTGACTCAGTCTGTCTACTTTCCTTTTACGCCACTTAATACCTGCTCCCCAGTTCCACCATCCTCTATAATGTCTTTGGCTCTGATGTGTATGAATAAAGGATGTCAGTGGGATTTGACCATGTCGGTCTCCATTACAGTGTACTTCTGTGAGGTAATAACTACACATTTTGTCCTCAGATGAGACATCTGTGCTGTACTGGGGGCTTGACTTAACATTACATGATGGAGAGAGGCAGAATAGCCCCACCATGGTCCTTGCCTGGGGTCAAAACATTTGTCTGACTGAGAAACATGACACTTCCAGTATTACACTAGGGAGAACTTGCACCTGTGGGTCCCTCAAATCAACCGCACCCCTGAAGATGATTGTCCCTTCCTCCCATAAAATTGCAGGCATCCCTTGACTCACTTGAACCACTAGTTTCCACTGCTTTGCCATGCTTTTCCCATTCCACGAACACAAGTTTCATGCTGTCCCTTTGTACGCTTTTCTTATGGCTTGTGCAGACTTTACCTACTGAGCAGCTCAGCTACACTGTAAGTCACTTGCCGTCTTCTTGCAAACCTTTGATCATTCCTCTCACCTCCAGTACATGACAAATGGTTGTGTCATCCTTCTACTGCAGGGTCCTGATCTGTGTGACAAAGAGTTTCTAATCGTACCCCATTGTTCATCTCATTCTCCTCTTAATCTCAATCAGCTCAATGTGTCAACAGCACTTGCTTGAAATCACTTATCACCGAGGAAATTTATTTAGAATTAATCAGAGACAATTTGAGGTGTTTATTAAAGCAGCAACAATCTCAGCTTGACCTTGCAACAAGATTTCTGTTTCAAAGAAAGAACTTTTTCTGTTCTTGTTTTTTGCCTGACACAGAGTTGAAAAACTTTAATTAGGGAACTAACGAAGGTGATACCAGCTGCTGCACTTCAAGGAATCACTAGCAACAAATTCTGCTTAACAGACTTGACATTTTCTCTCTCTTTCTTTTTCTTTGTTTGAGAGAGGAACACACAAGCCTTGCAGGAATCACCTGCCCAGGCCCTGGCCAAGTTGAGAAAGGGTCTTATCGTGGCGGGTTCCCTCCTCAAATCTCACACCTTCAGAGAGAAAGGAGAAGTGGTAAGACAAAGGTCACATAGAAATGCTGTTCTGTTTCTCCTTCCTTGCTAGATCATTTGCAACAATCAGTAAGACATGCTTGACTCTCTGGTACTGAAAATGTGCTAATTAAGCTGGGATAGTTTTACTGAGTGAAACATACAGTGCTCCTGGCAGCAGAGACCCAGACTTCAGATATGTCCCTCTTCAGGTGATTGTTTATTCCCAAAATTAAATAAAAACAGAAAAGTATTCCATATGACAGTTCAGTAATTAGGGTTTAGCTCCCAACTGCAGAGACAGCCTTGCACCCAGCTCCAGACATGGGGTCTAACCATTAAGTCCTTCTGCAGAAGTTGGACCCCTCAACTCAGTAGTCATAGCATCAAAGAGTGGTTTTACTGTTAATGTTTATTTTTACCTCTTTCATTTACCTAAGCCTAAGCAATTCAGAGCTGTTACAGATTTGAATGACCCCATGTATTAATTCTGATCCAACAATTTGTGGACCTGGTCTATATGCATGAGGCAAATGGTTTGCCACATTCAAAAGAATCACAAATTGAAAATCAAGTCTGTTAACTCTGTTGGGAACGACTGCTCCTTTTGAAACCTCAGCATCTGCAAAGACCTGTCTTTCAGGGGGTGAAGAAAGGCTTTCCAAGCTGTCAAGTGGCTTGGCAGCTCCCTGTCAGCCAGAGATGATTAAGGATCTCTTGTTAACAGCTCTCTACTGTTATGAGAGCCTCAGTGCAAGGCACACATCAGATGGCTCTCTAAATGAAGTAGCAGCTTGGTCAAAGCCACTGACCCCATGCTTCCAAAACCATTTCTCCTTTAATCAGGCTTGTCAGAGAGGACTGACTCGCCCAGGGAGATATCTGAGCTTCGGTCACTGCCATCCACAATTCCCACACTCCCCATCTTTCCATCTCCTCTGTCCAAGGGCTTAGCCCTTCTTGTATTCAGATTTATGCTTTATCACTCAAGAGGATAAGATGCATGCAAGCTGCTGATTACACTAAAGGCAGTAAATTATGAAGTCCCATCAAATCACCACCCTAGAGGACAATATATCAAATCGTACAGAAATTATCTTCTGTCCCACTAGAGCAGGGTTTTCCAAACTTACGGAATTCTCCAGAGAGAGGAGAGCTTTGGTTTAACTCAAAGTCTTAGTATAAAATGAAATTCTTCCAAATAGGAATCAGAAATGGAGCCATCTGACCTAATGTTCAATCAGTACAGCATTAGTTGTGGAGAACAAAGAAGAAACATCTGTTCCCTTGTTTTAGGAATCTATCCCCAAAACATGCATTTCTCCAAGTTATCAGTTTCAGGATAAATGAGAGTATTTGGGGCAAGTAATTAATTTTCTAGGGAAAAATAATTTCCTGGCTCCTTCTTTGTGCATATTTAGCCTTTGCATCCATCTCTTTACCTTAAACTGGCCAAACAAATTGCATAACAATGTTACTTTCCAGGAGAGAAAAAGCTACATGTGGTAGGAAGACGACGAAGAAGGGAAAAGGAAATTAATAAAACACACTTAAAAGTTTAAACTTGTTTGAACAAAGAAACCCAGGACTGTTACTTAGGACATAGTAATAAACTGCCAAAATCCATGAGCAGGGCCACCAGTCTTCATAATATCCCTAATAAGCATCATAATTATGGCAGGCAGAATATGTGGAGGGTGACCCTGAAAGCATGGTTCGCGCTACAGCAGCTGTAAAATGAGCACAGGGATCTCTGAACCAGTGGATACATCATGTTAACCATCAAATGATGTGCCAAGAAATATCCTTGGGAACTCATGGAGGAGCTCTGCTGCATCACAAACTCCTTGCTCTTTGAAAATTGATTATGCAAGTGAGATTTATAAATTAACCCATGAACAGCTTCTATTTGCACACAAATACTCTGCCGGACTGTGCAAATTAAAAGTTTACGTATGTGTGGAGTTATCTCAGTTGGAATTATACTTCAACAACTTCATTTGCATAAGTCAGAGACTGTAATGACTTACTCAACTAAGCATACCCATGCAGTTAATTACTTTTTTCCAAATGAAATGCCAAAATTATTTCCCAGCAGAGAAAGGCAATTTCTCACCCAAAGCAGCACAGGATGCTGTCGGTCTTAAAACAATTAATACAAAATTAATTTTAACAGATCACTGAACCATATTTAGTGAGCAATGCAAAGCATAATGTGACCAAATACAGCAGCTCAACTGGCAAGTCCACTTCTCTGTTGTCTCTCACCAGGAAATCCTGAAATGCGGAAACACATGAAGCACCTTAGTCTTTAGAAGACAGCAGTACTGGGCAGGTTAGAAGAGAAGGCAGAGCCCCTGAGAGTGCAGAAGTTATCTTTGGAAGTACATGTTATTATGAACTCAGAAATTATCAAAGACAGATTCCTCATGTTCCCACCTCATATCCCTACTACACAAGAGGGAGTGTGAAAATTTCCAGGGCTTGGAGAAGACAAAGGAAATACTGTGTCCTGGTTGCACAGTCAAAATACAATAACATCACAAGCAAAGCGGATGACATGACACTAACTGTCCAGGACTGTGCTGGTGAAGCTGGGACATGTGGCCACCGTTATTTAAGTTTAGCTACAGTTTGTCCTGAATTGGGTTGGTTCAGAATATGATGTTGTCTCTTCTGGTGGAAAAGTGGGGGGAAGAATATGATGTTGTCTCTCTTGGCGGAAATGTGGGAGGAAGATGTCTATGTCTTCAATCTGAGCAAAGTACCTGGTAAGATAAAGCGAATTATAACAATTCATTAGCACAGCCTGACACAGTCACTTACTGCCCTTGTAGTCATACTGTGTGCCAGCTCTTCCATGTCTCATGGTTTTTGGACAGCCATCTCCACGAATTACACAATGGGTGGATATTCCAGGTTTTCCAGTCCCGAGACTGTGGGCAGCTCGTCAGAGTCCCTATAACTTCTGGTGGAGTTACACCAACAGCAGAGTCTTTTCTGTTTCAATCTGAACTCAAATGAATTTTAAAACTGCCAAATCCACTTTGAACAGATTGATCTTTCTCTTCCCCATTCAACTTTCAAGTAATATCATTTGGAACTATTACAGAGCCTGTATCACCCCTGCAGCCTACTGAAACCTGTTGTTGCCTCGACCGGAACATATTTAAAGTGAATAAAATATTAGCATGGGCCCTGCAGGCCCTCAGACACTCTTTTGAGAGGGCCTTAGACCACAAGGCAAGTTTTCTGCAGTGATTTCATTTCCAGTGGGCTTAACAGAAAAACCTTTAGACTGGAGGGGATGCGCAGAGCACAGCAGTCCACACAGATGCATAGCTACGGCCACAGCAAATCCAGGACAGGTTGCAAATTTTTGACAGGAGGCAGGGAGTCTACTCTGATTTCTGTTGGCATGGATTTATTTTCCTGAACACCTCTGTGTGGAGAAGCTGTGGATGAAACTGCTATTACAGACAGGGAGCAGGAGAACAGGGAATTGCTCTGTGATCTGAAGGTCTTGCAGCTCCACTGCACCAGCGTGTCAATGACTCACAGATTAGAGATGCGAGGCTGTGATTTGCTCTTTAGAAAGTGCTTCACAAGTAGTCTGATTTGCTTTGTTTTTAATGCATGGATTATCAGTTTAATTTCCATGAGGTTTTTAATCTGATATTTAATTTAGGAGATTTCGTCAAGCGATTGTTAAAATTAATTCTGCTGTGTTCACTCAGAGGAACTTCTGTCTTCCAAAAATACATCTCTTGGCTTTTATTGCAAAACTCAGAAACATTCTTGTTACACAAATCTAGACACTTCGGATCCCTGAAAGCCACAAAGGGCCTCTTCTCCTTTCCTCTCTGTGGCAGGATGATTCCAGAGGAACTGCAAAAGGCTTTCCCCAGCAAGGATACAGGAATGGCATTCAGGCTGAGGTACAAGGCTGTAAACCACAGGAATGACTGTGTAGATCATTCTGACTCAGTGCACAATGCACAATGGAGAGTGGGACAGACAGATTAAACAAGTCAAAGGTCCATCTGGCTCTGCATCCCGTCCCTGACAGTGATCAGTGGTAGATGTTCAAGGAAAGATGATAATGACCAGACATGCTAAGGGTGGTCTGAAGGACATGGGGCAATTTGACAGAGATCCTACTCTGGGATCTAAAAGCATTACAGAAACCCTAAAAACCCTCCCGAACAGTAGCATTATTTAGCTCAAACACAGTTCCCTGTGGAGGGAACCCTAACCCCTCTCCTATCCCTGCTATGCTGGAGTCTCCCAATGGCTCCACAGCCTCTGTCCCTGGCTTTTCCCCTCCCTTTCCTGTTGCAGGAGTAAACTAGCCCCAAGATCGTCCTAATCCTTTGGGTGCAAAATCTGATTTTGCTCATACTTTTTGCAAGCTTTTATCTACATCTGACTGATATGAATACAGATAATTAAAGCCTGAAAAGAAGTGTCTGGATTGTCTCAACCCAGTGGCGTAATACTCCTGCAAAGCTACGATCAGAATTGGTGTCCATGGCAAGAGCTGTGCAGGGGTGGTATTTTGGCGCATTTAAATTTTAAGGATGTTGTATCATTTTCTTCATAGTGGATATCTTGTATTTTCATTTACTACTTGTCTTTTAAAGAAAAAAAGGCAATCAAAGGCAAATTTTAGTGATAGCAGGATGTTTCCTTCCCCATTAGATGGAAATTGGAACGTACTTCGAAGAAATAGCTGCAGGTGCAGAACTGCAACTTCTCCCATCCTCTCCTCAAGAAATGCACCTGGAGGCAGTCCCACATCTCTCTGAACCCTGTCTCAAGTCAGCAGAAGTGTCTCGGGACAGCGTGTGCTACACCTACCTTTCCTTGCAGCAGTATTTACCCCTATTAAACCTCTCTCTACAGGACATTTGAGGGGCTTGAGGGAATGTGAACAGCTGTAAGAAGCTGTTTCAAATCAGACCATCCTCAAAAACTGGGATTTGGGAGTCTCCTATATGGTCTATCTCCTCCCAGCTGACCATCCCTCATCTTGAGACACCCTTCTCAGCCTCAGCTCAGCTGCCAAAGTGGAGGCATCATTAGTCACCAATCTGGCTGTGAGCAACATGAATGAAGTAGAAAGACAGGGGCTGAGAGATGAACGCTGGGACCTTTGTTTTGTGCCATATGCTCTTCAATCCTGAGGACGTGACTTGCATTTGCTTTAATGTCTTTGCCAATAAACAGACAAACTCTTCAGCACAGGGAAGTGCCCTGTTCTGCTACCAGCTGTACCCAGTTAGAAGTTCTCTGTAGATCCCTATGGAATAAACTAATTATGATGCCTGGATAAAAAATGAGTGAGAACAGTTGCTGGAAGGAGAGAGGTTTTATGCTGAAGGTTGCTTTGGGGAGGGACCAGACTTTGGTGCCTTTTTTCTCGTTTCCTGGTCAGTAATGTAAAGATGGAGGTGTATTTATGATCTATGTATTTTTAGAATGGTTTGCGAAAGGAACCTACTGACTGCTCTTTATATCTCATTAAAAATCAGCAAAATATGATAAAGCCTTCTCTTTTTCTTGATTTTGTAATACACCAAAGAAGGGTCTCCTCCTTAGGGAGATTGGTTTTTTTATGATTTTTTTTTTCTATGATTATGGGTTTGGAATCCTATTCCCACAGGTCTTCATGCATTTTATCCTAACCTTCCTGTGATCTGGATTGTTCAATATTTGCTGTTCCATAGAAAACTAAGCATTTGATTCCCACACGATTTTTCTTCTCTTTCCTCCTAAAGTTACCACTGAAAGAAACAATACCAGAATCTGAGATTACTATTGCTTCATGGACAGGTATGAATTCAGGTTACTGGATTTATTTCAAGTCCATTTTGCTCCTGGGAACTGATCTTTCCTAATATGCGAGAGCAACCCAAAATCTATCAGGAAGGATATCCTATTTCTTATTACCAGCACTTACCGAGGTGGTCTGGAAGGAAATTTCCATTGTAGACTGAAGTGTTGTCCCTTTAAAAACTTTAATGATTCATAAACGTATCTGGAAACCCCCTTTCATTATCAAAAGTCAGGAAGAAGTAGTCCTGGGGTGGGGAAAGCCTCATACATCCATACATTTTCTAAATAGTCAAATTAGAAACACCCAGCAGAAGAATTGCATGACCTTGAAAGGTATCAGCCTTTCTTAATCTACATGCAGGGTTTTTCTTAAAGTCATTGTTTCTCAAGAGTTATTGCAATTTTAACTGGATTGGACATGAGTGTTGATAGCATCACAGACCCTAACAACACCAGAAAATGGAAAACGGAAAAAAAGTGGTGCTCTGTTTTGCAAGCGACATGCTAATTAATTTCCCAAGCTATTACCAAGAAGTCATTAACATTGTTATGTCATAATTACAGCACACAGTGAATTTCAGGCTT
>Ga0181612_113798_pt1 | contig 22616 bp, 8 predicted proteins | sample HoacroProtozoa21_FD_119630 | JGI IMG/M metagenome (GOLD analysis project Ga0181612, IMG submission 119630) | Hoatzin crop microbial communities from Cojedes, Venezuel. Combined Assembly of Gp0051906, Gp0051904, Gp0051908
CTTATTTTCTTTTTCAGAGTAATTTTTTTGAGCAATTAGAGTAGGAACTAATTAATATGGGTATTTTTTAATAGCTAAAGAACACACACTGACTTAAATTAGGATGGTCTTGCTCTCATAGGTCTATTGTTGTTGTTAGGAAACCCTACTGCACAACCACTCCCAAAAAAGTCCATGGAAAAGAAATATCTGGTCGATTTTCCTTCTTTGTGTGTTTACTGCTGTTCATTTACTGAGAAGTAAGCGTGGGATGAAAACAAAATATCCTCTCTAGATCCCAGCATAATTATGCATGGTCAGGGTGGCAAGTCCAATCATCTCCCAAAAATGGGTAAATGGAAGTGGATTGTTTGGTCTAGGGTTTGCAGGGAGAGTAGAGAGAGGCTTTGGGAAATGCACTAGGAGCAGCCAGGCTTAGAGCAGAAACTGAGCTGAGGAGGGATTATGTTTTTTAATGAGTCTGAATGGATCGGTGTGTCAACACTAACAGGGTGTGTTGCATGAGGATGCAAGGATCCTCCAGCCTGGACACCCAACAAGGATGGTCCTTTGCTATTTGAATCATAAGAGCACTTAAATCATCAGATGAGGTCTAGGCAGCTCCAGAAGGGAAAGTGTGATGTGAGAGTGTGCTTTGCTTGGCAGAAGCTGCTTGTGAAGGCCTGGGCTGAAGAAAATCCTTGGTTTTCACCCAACCCAATGAGAGATGTGGGCAGTTACGACCCACGGTGGGAGGGAGGCTGTGTGTCCATGCCAGGTTGATCAGGCTCTTCATATTTCTCTTTCTATTTGGAAGAACATGCAGGTTTGACTTTGATTTCCATGCAGGTGAGGACACAGTCTACATTGTGAGTGGGTGATGTTTCAGAGGCATCAGACAAATATGAAGGACTCCAGGTGTAAAGGTGGAGCTTAACAGTTTGTGTACAAGTCAGCACACCCTCCGGCCAATCTGTCACCTTTCTAAATCCTCTTGGGTTGGTCCTGCAGATAAAAATACCATGGTGCTCAGATGAGGGTTTGCTTAAATGACACAAGGCAGATACTATATTTTAAGAAGCCAGAGCTTTATTTTTGGAATCCTAGAATGTGTACAGAATTTAAAAAGCCTAAAGCTATAATGTTTTACTGCTCCTTTGATAAAATTTATATTTAATCATATCTTAAAAACTGTTCTCATTCTGCCACTTGATGTTACCAACCAAGCGGAACCCATCAATGCAACACTATCTATCAGCCCTTCTTTTATTTCATTCTCCTACAACTCCTTTTTAATGGTACATACATTAATGAATTACTGTGGAGTTTCTGTGAAGTACAAATGAAAATTGTGCTCGTACCAAAGGTGGAACTGTTACTCACAGGTTTTTCGTTACTTGGTTGGAACCAAAATGCTGAATCTGACCCATTTACATTGCAAAACCTCCAACTTGCAGACCAGTGTCTGCACCCTTTCTTTTGAAGCTCAGTTTTCCAAAAGTTATGATGAATGGATGTTATCCGTTGTCTGCAGATCTTCATTGAATGCTTTTCATTAAGAGGAAGATTTTACGAAAGCTTTCTAGAAGAGGTGGGAGTGTTGTGTGTGATAATTGGCAGCCTGGGCTGATGAGGATGAGCAGCTCATTGGTACCTTGGCTGAATTTTCAGTGGTGCTCTTTTGCTGCTGGCAGTTATAAGACTACACAGCGATTTGTAACATGCGATACCTGTCTCTTTATGAAATTTGTCTCTTTAAAATAGTAGTTAGACTAATTAAAGCCTCTGCTAAAATCTCCCTGCAGCTACACCTGTTAACCCTGCTGTTGTAATGTTGGATGTGTGTGTCTGGAAGTAGACGTTGGCCTTTGGTGATGTGTTGTTCATGTTATTTGTGGCAAGAATGAGTTAAATGCATTTCTCTCCATTTTTTTTCAGAACTGAAACATGTCCAGCAAAGTTGGTGGTCTCCATAAGAAATTCAAACTCTCTGCTGACCAAGTGAAAACACACATGTGCGTGTATCAGGCATCTACACAATCTTGGCTGAAAATCAGCATCAGTGACAATTTCACTCAGTGAAATCTTAGTTTTGATCCCCGTTCTTAAAAATCATGTTTGTCTCAGGAATGTTACTTAGAAGACCTTTTAGCCTTTTAGTAACTGTCAGACTTCTCAAGTTGTTAATAATTCTTCCTTACGATATCAAGACACTCCATTTTTATTCCCTTATAAATTTGAATTAAAATTCACATTTATTCACATTTACATGCCAGAAGGTTTGGGTTTTTGGTTTTGTTTCTTCCCCTTTTTCTCAGAAGTATCCAGCATGGATCACCATTGCTAAAAAGACACGGGACTAAATGGGCCGTTGGCAGTCACACTTGCCAGTATCATTCCGTTAAACAGAAAAGATTTGTTCTTACTCTTGATAAACACATAAGCACAAGTCTAGTTTTTTCATTTATGTCTCTTTTCCTGGAGGACTGAGGGATCTTCCCCTGCTGTCTGTTCTTTTCCTCTGTGTTTTGCAGATGGGGGAATCTCATTCAGGGCTCAGCTCTAGGTTCTCTGAAGAGGCAACATTAAAGTCAGCACTTGGTTGCACGGAGTTTTACAGGATTTTTCTCCCAAGTATCATAATGATATCTTTTAAGAGAATGGAGTAATTGGGGAATCTTGCTCTAAATTATTGACTGGATGTCTAGAGAAGAGATGAATGAAAAATATCTTTATCCCTGATAAAGGTTTAGGTGAATTGAGGTAGTCTTGTGGCTTCTGATGTGAACCTTTCCAGTATTATTTAGGACGAGCCTTTCTGCGCTATGCCCATAGGGATGCTGTGTCAGGGGGGAGAGGAAGGATAGCCTCACACTTGGTGCTAAGGACATGAGATGCGATTTTCCATGTTTCTAAATAATTTTTCTATGAAATCAGAAGAGAGAAGCAAGAGGAGGGAGTTGAATTAAAAACGTAAGAACTTGGCATTGCCTTGCCTTCGTGCTTGTCATCTCTTCGCATTTTGCAACAATATTTATGGCATTTTAGACAGAAAGGTCTGGGGCTAAGCAGTTGGAGGAGAGCCCCGTTAGGAGGCATTAACATCAGCAGGAGCAGAGAGCCCCAGGAAGTTCCCGGCCAGGCCAGCGGTGCCGGTGTGTTGGCTTGGGGAGGTTTCTGCTCTGCATGCACCCAGTGGGATGTGTGTGCAGCTCAGAGCTGCTGGGAGAGGCTAAAAGCAACTCAGCTCACTTCCAGGACTGTTTTTTGGACAGCCTGAATTTGTGCTGGAGAAGGAAAAAAATAAGTAAGGGAAAACATATAAATGCTTCTGTATTTATAGGAATAGTTTAGAAGGAAGGAAGACACTGTGGCAGGTTTTCTTCTTTCAGTAATGTCTCTTTGCATCATTTGAGTAAAAGAAGGAGACATTAAATATCTACTTTTCTGTGTATGTAAAATCACTGTGATACAAATTTGATCACATTTGCAAGGATTAAAGGATTCAATCTGCAGAATGCTTTCTCTTCCTAAGCATGACAAATGGAAGCAATTTACAGACGGCTTCTGAATATTTTTCTGAAATTATTTTCCTGCTCTGTTTTGTTTGATTTTTTTTGGTTTTGGTTTTGTTGTCTTTTCACCTACTTGTGCGCCACTAGACATTGGCATATTTTTAGATATTTAAGCAATCATCATGTCAACATAGGGACTTAAAAAAGGATACTTCATAACTATCGAGTAGTCAAATTACTTATGACTGGTAAAACAAAACAAATAAAGTCAGGCCTGAAGGCATTCAGAAAGCAGCTTTTTGCATCCAGCCTTCACATTCCCTTGTTTTTTTCTGAGGTTTTGGGTATCTCTGTTTTTGTACTATGTTAGTTTTATTTTCCCTGAAAGCCCTCCTTTTTATGGCACAAAAAATTAGTGTGTACTGTAGTACACACTCCTAAACCTCTTCTTGGTTTAACGCATTCATGATTTTGCACCCGCAACTTCAAAGCCAAAAAAAGTGGCAGGATCTTCTCAGACTTCCAGGTTGTCACATTAAATTAAAATAAATATAGATTTTTGCAGTTTATCAGTTTCTGATTCTGTGAAGCCTGTCCACTTTTTCAGTTTTACAGATCGACTAATCTTTCTATTTCATATCTGGGAGAACTTGGGAGATGTGTGGATGAGATGCCTCCCTTTGAAGAAGTTTTTACTCCTCTAACACGCTTCTGTTTGCTGACTCCACTGGTCAGTCTTCAAGGTCATTAATGTTTGGAAATTGTCAGTCAAAGAAGAGCTAATAATTTTCCTTCTCTGTCTCTTTATGCTCTGATTTTGGTCCCACCTCAGCTCAGGCAGCGATTCCCACACAAGTGTGTTTTACAATTTTCAGCCGCGCTGTGTCCTGGTCCAAGGCTTTTCCATCAGTATGAATGCAACGTGATAAATGAGCATTTGCACACAGTAATAAAAGTGTTTTTTCTTCTGAGGAAGTTAAAGAAATGCCAACTTTTTCAGCACGTCCTAAAATGGTTTTCCCGCTTAAAAACAGTGGCAGAGCTTAAAGGGAGAGATTTCTGCTGCTCTGAAATAAAGAGATGAAATGAATATATCAGAAATTTCAAAGTTAGTTGTAAGTTCTTGAATTAAATATTTTTATTTTTTCTTGAAAGCATCCAGATCTCAAGACCAAAGTAAGGATATCTTTTTAATCATTGTCAGGCTTTTCTCTTTTGTGCACAGTACTAATTTGCCGTGAACTTTAAGCAGCAAGAGCTCCTTTTGTTTGATTTAGGACTTTATCAAGGAGATAATGATCCAAATCACGAATCCATAGGTCCCCTGCAAATAAGTCTTTGGGGCTCCAGTGATCGTTGATAAAAACAAAAGCAAATGAGAGACAAATAAATATGTTAATACTTAGATACGTAGAAGAATCTTTATGGCCTCTACTTTTTTAACTAATTGAAGAAGTTAATTTCATATTAAGGATGTATAATGCCCCTTTGGATAAAACAGTGTCCTATAAGAACAGGTGAATTCATTGAAAGGTAATAGTTGGAAGTTGTCTAAATTCTTTATAAAAATGGAAATAAAATACTGATTGTTTAATGCTGACAAAATAAATAAACCAGAAAAAAGAGGGAGAGATAATCTAAGAGCAAGTGCTTTTGCAAAGTTACTTTTAGTCAGTTTTTGGTGTAATTAGAGAAATAGCTTGCAGCATGGGGAAAACTGTGTGGCCAAGTGAACAGAGCTCGATGGTACCAATGTCCAAGTCCCATCTCAAGAGCAGGGGTGCGACAGAACTGAGCGAGAGAGTATGTGCATGTGAAGGGGGGAAAGGAGATTTCTTGGCTGATGGAAAGCTTTGGCAAGCATCTTTTAAGCAGCTAGAGAGTTCCTTGTAACTCTGGCTTGTCTTTAGCTGAATTTTTAGTGACAGAAGGGAAAAAAAAACAACACCCTTCATTAGCCTTGTAAATCTTGGCTTGGAAAACCCCGGGGAGCTTGCTCCCAGAAAAGGAATCCTTTGCACAATAACTGCACGTTTTCAATCAGTCCTCTTGATCCCTGCTCTCGCTTATTCCCAAGAATCTGCCAAGTCTGTTGAACTTCCTCATAGTGACCCTCCCATTTAATTCACGGGCCATTTTGTATTTACAGAGAGGTCAATAAAAGCTTTCCAGAGCTGCAAACCTCTCTGTAATGGCTGTCCTGAGCAATACAGCCTGAAGAGCCCCAACAGGAAATTGGTAAAGCAGCAGCCAATTTCCTTTTGCTTTTTTACTGCCTTTTGGTCTTCCTGCCCTGTTCATATCCCCACTGCTGAATTATTCTAGAAATGGTGGGATATTTCCAGCGCCACATATGGAGGAGAGCTCACATCATTCATAGAATATTGTGCAAGTTTAATCAAACATCAGATTTAATGAATTGATAATAATTGTTAGGTTAAAGCACTAGACCAATGACGAAATTTGGTTTCTGCTCTGATTTTGTTTCTGTCACACTGTGTGGCTTTGGGCCAACTATTTTATGGATCTTTTTCTACCCTTGCTTAAACTGTGGGCAATGCTGACGTATCTTCCACTCTGAGGTTTATAGGCGCTTTGAAATCTTTGGGCGCAGGGACTGAAGCAATGCAGTAATAGCCCTGAACTTCCGCCACCTGCTCCCGCATCTGAACATGGGAAAGAATATCTTTCCTGAAGAGTGAGGGGATGGCATTATGAAATATTTTAAGTTAATAAAGCTGCTTCACAAAGGCTGCAACTACACTGGCAATAACTCATTAGAACAGCTCTGCAAAGTGAAATTGTTGGTACTGAGTACCAGATGCCCACAATAAATGCATTTCCAGGTTGTTCACTTCAGATGATGGCGAGTCTGGTCCTGCTGACTGCAGGACCATTACTGGCTGGAACACGTCTTCTGGTTTAGATTCACCCAAAAGAGATCCAGCCCGTCTGCTTCACGACAGCTGTGTGACGCTAACCACATCAAGGGAGTGGTGTCGCTTGGGAGATAGCCTTCAAAAGCTTGGTCCCAGTCTGAACCCAATCAATTGCATGGATGCACAAAGGGACTTTCCTACATTAGTGCTCAGTGGCGCAGCAGCTGCCTCACCCTCCGTCCCGGGAGAAGAGCGCAGAGCACTAATTTAGATGTCTGAGTTGCCTGTGCAGCGCCTGGGGAGTGGTTAGCATCTTGGAAAGCCCTAGTTACCCATGACAGCAAAGGTCCTGTGTGCCCAGATTAATCAATGGGAAATGCTGATGTTAGAGGTACCTAAATCCCACACCTCCCTCAGCCTAACTATGCACTCACAGCCTTGGTCCTTTGTTTAAGGTAGCTAGCTACATGCAATCTCCCCCAAAATAAGCAGAACAGGGGACAGGAAGACTGAGTGGGTGGTGGTGGTTGTGTGTTCTTTGCTGTGATAATATGATGATCACAGGACAAAGTTTTGGTCTCTGCTCTTGTAAGTTTTCTGCATTTTCTTCAATGACCACAATGCAAAAGAATTAAGAAAGTCCTTGAATGTGGTCAGGGTCTCCTTTCTCTGAGGGAAGTGCCCTAATTGCTTGTAGGCTAGTATAGCTAGCCATAAGGATGTCGTTATTTTCTGAAAAGTAGAACATTGCCAGCACAAGGCACATGCTTTTAACCCAAAAAGCTCAAAAAGAATCACCCAGGAAGTTAGAGAGAAATTAGACTGCTTCTTTCACGGCTGGTGTGAACTCTTTCGACAGTGAGCCTTTGTGTAGGTGGGGGTTTCTGCCCCGGCTCTGTTTGGAAAGGATAAAGCTGCCATTTTGTATTTTCCAGCTGATTGTGCCAGAAGTGTCTCCCAGGTACACAGATACATGTAAGGGGGCTTTTAGATTGGGATATCTTGACAAGATGTAGGAACCTGGTGTGGGTGCAAAGCTATGACCCAGACTGGTATTTGAAGAGTTGAAGACTCTGGGATTAATTCAGCATTAGGCAGGTGAACTTTGAATTCTGAAATTATACTTGGTTACCGCAAACATCTTCAGTGCTGCATCTGTATGCATCTTATGTCCTATTAATCAAAACAGTGTCCTTACCATTGCTCAAGACGTGGACATTGCTGTAGATCCCAGTATCGGAAAGAAGGGTGTCACTGACAACATTTCCTTAGCCATACTACACTGTTTTCTCAGTACTAGCAGTTTCTTTATCTTTAGACTACCACATTTTCCATGTCTTATATGGGAATAAGAAATACTCTAAATTGAGATTATTAAAGAAAAAAATACTGGGGAAGTAGTAGTATTTATATTAGTTTTGCTTCATGTACAGATATAATTCAGGCTCATGTATGTTTTCCTGCAGCACTCAACGCCACTGGTCCTTTGGATCTGACTTTTGAAGCCTGAGAAGAAAACACAAATCTGAATAATCGTGCTTGTGATTCCCGGAATTTATTCACTTATGGAAAGAAATGAAGCACAATCAAGTCTCTCATGTGGAGAAGATTGCAGTCATAAACTCTAAAATGATTGGATTACCTGTCTTGTCTCATATTATCTTTTGTGGTGGTTACGTATTGTTTCAAAGCTACAAAAATAACAGCTCTTCTGTCTGAAATATTTTACTTAGTTTTGCCTCTTGGTCATGAAAAGTAATCTGATACTTTTTTCTTGTAAGGTTTCTTGTACGTTTTAGCTCTTCTTTAAGCCTTCAGTCTCAAATTTGATTTTTGTCACTTAACCTCACACCTCAAATACGGATTTTCTCTTCAGGCTACCACTTTGATTCTTCTAGTCAATCCCAAATTTAGCAAAACTATGGATGTGCATATTCTTTTTTTCATAATTATGAAGTTTATTCTTTTTTTTTTTTTCTTCTCCCCTTCAGGATCTTTCTGGCAAGGATTTCACTCTCTTGGGTTTCAAGTCTGCAGGAATTACAATTCATTCAGAGTTCAAGCCTTTGCTTAAGACAATGTCCTCGGGGTGGCAGAAGAAAAACTACAGTTCCTGGTTTCCTGTTCGGCTGCATGGTATCAGGTGTGTTGTGGAATATCTACTGTCCCACTTAGACATCCACACCTCGACTTCACAGACATCACTTCTGCAACCAGGTGGAGTTTTGTGGAATTTCCCTTTGGCATTGGTCACGTTGAAGCATCAGGGCTGTACAGGCAACCAGAACTATGGCACAGGAGTATCACAACTCAGGGTTAGGTCCATTATTTATTCGTTTCTTTCTTCAAAGAAATGACTGGAGCACAACTCAGCCCACTGCTAATCCTGGCTCTGAGTGAGATTGACCCCTGTCTAAAAGCATGCGTAGGACATCCTCACAGCTCTGGTTCTTGACATAACAGCCTTCCAGTACCTGAAAGGGCCTACAAGAAAGCTGGAGAGGGGCTTTTTACAAGGGCATGGAGAGACAGGACAAGGGGTAATGGCTTTAAACTGAGAGAGGGGAGATTTAGATTAGATATAAGGAAGAAATTCATAACAATGAGGGTGGTGAGGCCCTGGCCCAGGAAACCCCAGTGGCTGTCCTCTACTTGGCAGCATTCAAGGCCAGGTTGGATGGGGCTCTGTGCAACCTGGTCTGGTGGAAGGGGTCCCTGCTCAACCAATAAGGTTGATCCATAAGGTCCCTTCCAACCCAAATGGTTCTATGATTCTGTTCTATGACTCTATGAGTCTACCACAGTAACTAACACTGCACCCCTCCTCTTCCCATAGTGAGATGACTACTTTAGGAGTTCATTCTCACGTACCTACCAGCTTGGCAACAAGCACATCAAGGTGGGTTTTGAGCAATGGGAGCACTGATCCTGCACTGGCATATTGTCTGGGAAGCCGCAGCTTGACAGCACTGCTAACTGATAATATCATACTATGGGAATAATTTGTGTTTGTCTTCTGTATCCAGTTACTAATTTTCAGCAAACCTGCAGGAACTGAGTTATTTTTTAATCTTTTGTGAATGTGTGAAATTTCTCTGAAACCTATTGAAACTGTCCAACTGGTCAAAAATTACTAAAGGGCAACTAACAGGCAGACAGATGGACGACACAGCCTTATTTCCCTGGAAACCAGGCAGTGTCTTCAAATCCCAGCTACTGTTGCTGTAGTTATTTCCTCTCATGTGTAAAATGTTTTTGTTGGTGACCTTCGCAAAGTTTGACTAAGTGGCTTGGATGAGACATAGCAAAACCAAGATTTTTCAGTCACAAGCAAGAAAAATTTTATTATTCTGAATGGTTACCTGTTGAATGATGCTTCCAGCATATCTGCAGAAGGTAGCTTCTTCCTACTAAACACAGCAGAGCTTTTTTGACTTTATGAGTTACAACTATTTGGAACAAGAGGCTTGTCTTTTACCTTTTGCTCACCCACCTCCTTCACTTATGAGCAATATTAAACCCATTTGCCTGCCTGTCAGCTTGTCACACACAAGTTTACATCTCTACTCCTGCACTTCTCTGTATCTACAGCCCTGATGCACAAAATGCTTTCATAGAACTGATTTGTAAAAAAAGACCACCTTACTCTCTCCTCAAGATCAATATTTGTCACAAGGCTTATATGAGATCAGCCAACTACTCAGCCAGTTTTCTTGAAGGAACAGACAGCTCTTTCTTTTTTCTGTAAAACAATTCCCATGCAGATCTGAGTGTAGTGAACTGTGCATATTAAATTTCATCTTTTTTTCTGCTTCTTTGGGCTGCAGGCTTTTTGTGCCTGAGATTGCTCCTAACAGCTTCATCCTGCTCTTTAAAACTGTAAATACTGAGTACTGGCTGCCATAACGGGGTCAGTATCCTGTGTGAGGTTCTTAGGTCTGGTGGTATCATGGGAAACAAAATAGTATAGATTTCTTGTTTCTATTTAACTGGATATACTGTGTTGCCAGGAAAAGCCCATTTTATAGTTATCTGAAACCTCCATTTCCAGTATAATTTGAAAAGAATAACAGGGTAGAAAAGTAGCATGAAGATGAAAAAGAACTTCTTCCTAATTTAACTGAACACTGAAAAGTTTGTCTATGGCTGGTAATCCTGGACTATTACTGTAAATGAAACGGACTGTTCTACACGTATATTTTACTGCTGGAAGGAGTCCCACTGAACCCCGTGAGCAGTGGGAAGAGGATTTGGCTCAGGGGCTTTTGTGAGCTCTAGTTAAGAAGTGAGTGATAAAAAAGACAAGTTCATTTTAAGAGTGAACTTGAAAATATGCTACAGAGGTGTAACATTCACACACTGGAGTAAATATCACAAAGCATCTTTTGCTTCTGAAACCTAACTGCTGTCATAATGACCATCTGCTGGCTGTAGGTTTCTAACATTCCCTGACCTATGACATTTATGACAAATTACGCACCAAAGTGCTAGAGACGGCTTGTTAAAATGAAGCCTGAGGCCCACAAGTTCTCAACCCCTTTTGTCTTTAAAAGCATGGGTTAAATGGGAACAAGAAGTAGTTTGGACAGAAAACAGACATGGCAATGGCTAAAAGGAAATGAAATCCTAATCCTCTAACCCTTTGACTTTTGCAGCTTGCTGCACAGCAATGTGCTTTCAACCATTAAACTACCTTAACCTTCTGAAGAGCCAAATCAGTTCAAATTGACTGAAAATTTGCACATCACCACACAAGCCTTGATTGATTCCTATCTAAAAATTGTATGGAAGACAACCATTTAATGCAATATTTTTAACCAACAAAATATGTTTCACAGTCACCTCCAGTGCACAGTATAATTGGTGTCATATAAAAGCAATGTGAAGAAACACTTTTCAAAGTCACAAAGTTAGTCTAGCTGTAAAACACACTGGTGTCAGTTAGATTTAGACAGATCTCTAGAATTTCTTCAGGTTTAGCTAATATGTACAGGAATTTATAAAAATATTTTCCTTCTTTTTAACTCTTTCTTTGCTGAATTCACCAGCTCATCCTGTGGTGATGCTTCTGGGTTTTTAGCTTTAAGATGTCAGAAACTCAATTCTGGTTTCAGAATGTTAAATGCCTTTTGTATAAAATAGATTGTTTTATGGACATTACTTTAAAAATAATAGCCTATTTTAAAATGAAAAGGGTAAATTTTAATATTTTATTTAATCATTGTGAAGCCTGTCAAGTTCTAGCAAAAGGTACGAAATAATTATCATAGACTCAACAAAAAATAATCTACACACATTATATAGGTAACAGGAGTAGACTATGCATTAAAATGTCGAAAGAGTAAAGTAGCACATATGGATGATTTAAAACAAACACCTGTTGGACGTTCATAATAAAATTAATCTTTCTTTTTTTCTTTATCTAGAATCTTAACTGAATTAGCATAAGACAGCTCATTGAAAAAAAAGTCTGAAAATCAATAGTATTGCTAAGTTTCTGACAAACACATAAAAAAAGTCATGTCAGGCTAGAAGGACATCCAGGATTAGATATTTAAAATCTCCGTACATTTCCACATGCTTTTAAAGAGACCTTTTTTGTACTGTATCTCATGACCTTTATGTTAGGTAATGACCTGTGAAAACAAAGTAGGCATTACACGATAATGTTACATGACTACATGATGGTGTTTGGGCATACCACTGTAACATTTCAGTAGTGCAGGAAGGAATGCATACACCACCAGCTTCATCAGCAGAAACCCCCTGCTGTGTAACCTTGCTGCACAAAGTTAAAACCAGAGACTTAAATGTATAAAATTTAGCAGAAGTATGCATACAACTTAATAGGTCTTTTAATCCTTCCTCCCCACAGGCTTCTGTTACCTGTGCTTCTTTCCTCTTATCATCTTCAAGAAGGAGGTCTCATAGTTTTGTACCTCTGTGGTGTCTCTAGGAAACTGCAGGCTGCCGTGAGTGACTTTGTCTTAGAATGTTATCTAGCCCTTGGCTTCTCCTTTCACAAAGTAATGCTGTCCTAAGTGAATGAAGCACCAAAACGGCTACTGGCAGGAAGGAGAGTTTATTTTTAGTCACTTGCCCACCAGAGAATCAACTAGGACCGTCAACTGAGCTAGGAAGGAAAAAAGAAGAAAGGTCATGGAAGGAAAAGGTGCGTATAAAAGGAGAAAGGAGCATGATGGATACGTAAGACTCATAATTCAGGCAAGAGTTTAAGGAAGTATGAAAATCACTCTCTGCATTTTCAGATTAAAGGCTTTGTTTAAATTGGATATGCTTTTAATTTGTTTCTGTTAGAAAAATACCAGACATGATCTTCATCTCCATAAAACCCCAGTCACCTTAATTTTCTGCCACGTTGATTTACATGAAAGGAAATTCAGGAACATACAACTTAGCTAATGGCTGCTAAACTGTTATCTACAAAGATATATGGAGTCACTCACTGTAAATAAAGTAGCCTACATGTAGAATATCTCTGGGGTATTCTTATCTAACTTTGAAAATGTAAATGAGACAGTAAATTATTTTCCTGTCTGACACAGGTCTATAAACTTTTCTTCACATTTTCATTCCACATTGGCGTAAAAGGCAGGCTTTGCAAAGTTTGCTTGTTTCTTTCTCCTAGAAAAAAGAGGAAGGAAGCGAAGAGAAAAAGGAACTGAGATCAGGATAACAGACAGCTCAGTGATCTCAAGCATTCACATAGTGAACAGAAGATTTGGGTTTTGTTACTGTAGTGCCATTTTTCACATGCTAGTGCTCTGCTCCTTTGCTGGAATCATTTCTTATTTTGTGGCAGTCAGAAGACTTGACATAAGCACAAGCACAAGGAGAGAGAGATAAACCTTAATTCCATAATTGTTTATTTCTGTAAAATGGAACGGCTCCAACTGATGAGACTAAGACCCAGACCCACTTTGAACCACTCAGGTATGAGCCTCTAGCTGTCTCCCGTGCTGCCAAATGAATATGGTGACCACCAGTCAATAGTCCTGGTTTTGATCATAAAGCGCACTAGGAGGCTAAGAAATTTTTCATATTCCGCTTGCTGTGTTCTTACTTTCTCCTCCCTGTTACTCCTCAGAGGTTTGGTTTTGATGAACTGAGATTTTTTTAAATTAAACCCATAAGTCAGAAAAATCCCTGTCCATGCTTTGTCTTGACTAGAAAAAAATTATCATCTTTGGGTAATTCTGAGGTGGAGAGACTTCAAACACATTTAATTTTATTCTTAAATTCATCATAGAGCTTTTCACATGCTTAGGCAGAGAAACAAAACAGTACTGCACACCTAGAGAGGAAATGCCTTCGTAACTTTGCCACCCAAAAAGTGCAGGTATATCTTATTTGACTTCATATACTGAGCATGACAAGTCATGAAACTGCACCAGGAAGGGTACATCCAGACCCTGGACAGGGTAAACAGAAGTTTGCAACAAAAAGGCAGATAGAAAATCTCTGCTACGCCCACACTAGAGCCAATCCAGCCTGATTATGCTGCTGGGACTGCTAGTATTATTCCATGTCCAATAGCACATCATATCTGGCTTGATACAAACACCCACTTCTAACAATTTCTGTGTGTCTGTACATAGCACTTCTTTGATCTGCTAAGTTGTTCATTCATATAGCCTTAGAGTTCCTCTCCTCCGTTGTTCAAAAGATACCAAAATGTGGATTTTAGTATCTCAATTTTCTGTGTCCAAGAGGCTTGATCCTCTGAAGTTTGTACAACAGCCCTCAATAAACTTTAATGCTCTCTAAATCACCTCCACTTGACTACTCTAAATTAGAATATTTTGAAGACACTGAAAAAAATGGAACATTAATTATGCTTAGAAATTTCTTTCTTTATAAATCTACATTTTCTGGGATTTTCTATATTGTTTTGTCATAAAATTGTGTAGAAATAGATGGTACATCATGTGTTACATTTTATTTTCTGTGTATTGTTTAAAAGATATCTGTATCAATACTATTGAAAATATAAATGTAAAAGTAAGCAAGTCATGGAGGGAAAGACAAAACAGCTTCCTATGTGAGCAATAGTTCTCTGTCTATTGTGATTACAGTATTAATCACAAGTTATGCATCCCTGTTCAAACTGCGACGGTATGTTACGACATTAAGGTCATTACAAATCCTGCATCAAAGAAAACTACTGGTCTTAGAGACTATGTTTTAAATACCTCCCTGTTTGTGAAAATAAATTCATCATTCAAAGTATTAATAAGCAGACGTAGTTATGAAATTACATTCTCTATAAAGAAGTTAGTGAACTTCCTCTTAAAAAAGTCTCTGAAATCCACATGGACATCTGAATAACAGTCTGATATCAATTTTGCAAACACTGCTGTACACTTTATTATAATCTTTGTAATTTTTTTCTTGCAAAGGAAATCTCGTGATGGGAAGCTGTCATGGCCCGTTCATGCACATGTGTTTCGTAGTCTACTAAAAACATCATAGCAAACCTGTGACTAGGGTCCTGCCTACAAATAATAGCAATAAAAGGCTCACTTTGCATGTTATGTAGAGGTCACATGTAACAAAAATTCTTCCTCATGGGTATGAAACTCTTTAATCAGATTTATACGAGCAGGTTAGCCCTTCGTGCACCCACTAGAAATCTGGCCTCAAAGAGAATCCAGTACAACCAAAGGCAGGACATGTTACAACTACTGCCTTGGGCTTCTCCCATGTGGAAGATAATAGTCTTATTTTTTAGATTTGTGGACAAGATATTGCTGCAGAAGGGCACTGAGACCATAGAGCATGCTATGGTTTTCCCCTGCTACCCATTTGAGCTCATCTGTCCTAAGGGCTTCTCCTGAAAGCTTTGCTGCTCCAGCCATGGCACATCTGTCTCCAAAGTCTCTCTACCAGCAGAGAGGTGCTTTGGTAAAGCATTGCTTCTGCAATGCTTTTTGCAGAAAATATTTATCTTCTTGCTGTGGTGAAGAGGGTAAATTATGAGTTATGCCAAACAGGAAATATCAAAGATGTCCTTTTATAAACATCACCTATGTAGAAGTGGTAGCCAGAGCTCAGTTATGACAGACTTTTTCCTCAATGCCTTAATAGTATGACTGTTTTGCCCACACTGCTGATGGAGCTGGATAGCAGTAGGGATGGCACAAGGCTAAATGCTTAAGCTATGGACTTCCCGATTTCTCTTTGAAAGAGAAGCGAGATAGTCCATGTTCTAAAGGAAGTTGTTCCAAAACAATAGTTTTCCCAGAAGCAAAACACCCTTTTAAATAACTATGTAATGGCCTATTTTGGGCAGCTCACTCTAAGGTAAAATCTTGAATAAAAATCTATGAATATTATTTAAAAGCCTAAAATTTTATTGCACAGAAATCCTGAAATGAAGGCAGAGTACAGAGCTACCACTTTATTCCAACAGTCTCAAGTAATAACTCTTATGACTGGATAACTTTTTGTTACAACTAGAAGGAGATACTTCATGGAATTTACAGTCTCCGTACTTAGACTTATGGCTTACTCAGGAGATGCCAACATTGTTCACACTTAATGATAAAACCCCAGAGGAGCTTCATGGGTTCCCCCTCTTCAATTTCCTTATCTCTGTATAAAGAAATAAAAAGATGTTTTGCACCTTCTCCCAGCAATGATGGTAAATTTACTTAAAATACCATAGACACAACAGCTATGAATAACTGATGTCAACAGATGCTTGACAATCATATAACTATCCTGATATATAAAGAAAAAATACCCTATAATTTTTGTATTAAAAATAAAAAACAGATAGTGAACATAGGGAAAAGCTGTGTATCACAGAGATCTAAATTTATACTCTAGTCAGTTGCGAAACCATTAATTTCACAAAATGACTGAAAATAGTGGAGAGACATCACATGTGATGTTAGTTGCCAGTTATTTCAGGTTATTACTGAAGTAACACGCAAAATATTTTTCTACATGCATATTTTAAAAAAGTAGATAGTTTTATGTTTATTTTTAAGATTATCAGCAATAACTGTAGTTTTTCCAGAACATTTACTTTTGCAATTAAGGCTAGCCTGATACTGGCTATTACATTTCAGCTTTATTTAGTGACACTATGTCTACCTGTTTTACATGTCCTTGAGCTACTATCACATTTTACAAAATCCTGACCTCCATCCATAGAAAAAATGGACAAAGATTTCTCAGAACCGGGGCAGCAAGACAAGAACAACATCCAAAGCATTTCTGTAGTGCAATTCCACCTCTCTCTAAAGAGGTAAACAGTTTATTCTCAGTTCTTTTTACAATGATGTGCTCTGATGCAGGTAGTCCATAGGAATGTGGTCAGATGCATTAACTTCATGCTTTACCTGCCTGAAGTGGAATTGGTTGTGTTTTATCAGCATTCTTTCTGTGAAATTTGAGCTGTGAAGTCTTCCTGCATTGTTTGCAGTAAGCTGGCATAAACAAAATCTTCTGGAGAACAATTCCAGATGGTAGTTACTTGGCCAAGGGCTCTAGCAGCCAGAGGCTTCTTGGCTCTAGAAGTGGATTGGATGAAGGAACCTGGTTCTCTAGAGAAATCTGCAGAGACATTGGGTCTGGACAAGAGTTTATGATAGTTTTAATTCCCAGTGACAAAAGTAGTTGTCTAAAGTGGATGCACTCATGCAACAAACAGGGATGGAGGGAGAAGCATAGGACACCAGAGGCATCCACACTGGGTGGACAGCTGACAGTCCCCCACAAAATAGACAGTAGCCTTGGTGTGCCACAGAGCTGTGAATTATGCATGATTCCTTCGAAAGGGAAGGATGACTCCCTTGGTAGACAAATATAACATCCAGGTCCCATCACAGGAGTATGATGTCCCAGCTATGACACAGGCCTATATTTAGCGCTGGCACTGGGCATTGGTGTGTTTCACGGACGTGATCTGTTGAGAATGTCTTTTTTTTTTTCATGGACCAGGATGAACTAAGGCTATAAAAGCTTTCTGAGATCACTTCCATGGTAAATACAGATCCCTTTATGTTTTCAGCATGCAAAGGAAAGCAAGCAGCTGAAGTACTATGTCTTTGCACCTCTCAGATATATGTAGCTACGAATACAACAAGTGGAGATGTTAGCGGCAGCTGATACTGGGAAGGAATGGAAATGGAATTTCTGTGGAAGCACATAGATTTTCTGAGAAGATGCCACTGGAGCTGTGGTGTCTGACTGACGATGTGTGTGACACCAAGAACTAAGAGTACTCGAATATGGTAGAGTAACTTTCTTCCTCACTTTCTAAGTAGCTGAATGAAATGAACAAAAAGAAAAATAAAACATGAAAACTTTTTGGGGGGGTTTGGTAAAGCTATAGAGTGGACTAAGAGGGGAAAAATAAGCTTCTATAAGGAGCAGTGTATTTGCACTTCCTTTGAGCAATCCCTTAAACAACAGTTTTTAAAAAAGAACAGCAAACAGAAATTACAAATCATGCATTCAAATACTGAAATGCCATACTGCCATGGAAAAGATATTGTAATAAACAGTTGTTTAGACAATATTCTTCAGATGTCCCTAAGGCTTAAATAAAAATCTGTGTTTAAGCACTTGGCTAATTTCCACAAAGGTGAGCGGACCACTGATTGAACTTCATGGTGATGAAGTACAATTCAACTTGAACGATAAAAAGATCCTGAGCAGTTACACACATACACACTCATATGCTGTTGCGTATATTTCAAGGTCTACTGTTATATGAAATTAAAAATAGACTGTTAGTTTAGTTAGGTATTACTTGAGCACTTCAGAAAAAAGAGTTATGACCTTTTTGCATGTAAAGGGCTGTGTTCATTTTCCAGATAACAGGAGCCAAACATTTCATACTTCATCATCATAATTAACAAGGTTTCATCATCACCTTAAACTTCAGGAATTCATTATGGAATACAGAAGTGTTTGAAGCTCTAATTCATTCATTAAGATACTCACCTGGTCAGCTAAAACCAGGTAATGGAAGTGGTGTGTGTAGCTTATGTGAATTGTGCATTGATGAACTCTAGATCTATTGCATAGTTTGTGGGCAGCAACAATATTGGATGCTATAAAAAAATAATTAAAAATCATGTGAAAACAGTAGTACAGTCTCTGTATTTTTAAGCCTTTCTGTATTCTCTTTTAAAAATCTGGTCAGTGGGTCTAAGCCTTTCCCAAGGGCCTTTGGTTTCTTCCCTGCCTTAGACAGAGAAGTTACCAGCTACTTTCATTGCAATTTCCAGTCCATTACTTTCAAAAAGTAATGGCAATTTCAGGGAGCACCGACGATGCCCTTGCTGTACTCTGGACTCTCATAACATTTGCTATTTTATTCTTAAAGCCCTTTCTTATGTAGCTATGTAATTACTAAGCTACTTTGGTTTTATTTTCCTAAACAAGTTTCTAGTCTCTCTGCTGAAAAAGTATGAGCTCTAATACAAACATCCAGGACCCAAGATTTGTTATTGCTATTTTTAAGTCTGATAATATTTTGGAGTCAAACATTGTTCTGTGACTGGGATCCACTAAGCATGTGTTAAATGACCCTAGGCATCACCAAGATGCCCCACTGCCGTGATCTAAAGGGGAAGTGCCATTTATGCAGTTCGAATAAAAGACAGAGGAGGACAGGCAACCATCAGCCCTGGTGCTCTGGGAGCACTCCAACAACAGCTTGATTTGTGCAGCTACACTAGAATTACCCTAACAATAGTGTATTCGCTATGGATAACCACAGAGTGACAATATAAAGATGAAAGCATTGCCCTGTAGGAACTGGTAAAGACAAATCAAGCTGGTGGATCTGGCACTAATAGGATCTACTGGCACATCTCCCCGTGTGTCAGAGCAGCACATCACTGGCTCCTGCAGGGGAAGAGCTTCTACGCTTACAGTTGGCCTGGACTTTTCTGAGAAAGAGAGGTTTAATCACATAAATGCCAATTCATCAAGGATGGAGTGTTTCAAAATAGAACATAAATCCAAATGCATTTATAAAGCCTCGCCTGTCTCCACCCAGTCGTGTCTGTCCCTCTCAAACCCTGAAACAGGAAGTCCTCTGTGGTTAGGGTGTGCTGTCAGACTCACATTTGGTTTTCTGTCAGCTCCCCAGTAACTTTTGAAAGCCGTACTGTGCAATTGCAAAGTAGGCAATAAGCTGCCCAGGTGGACCTCGGAAGACTGAAAATCCTGATAACCTCAGCTGCTGTCAATGCTTAACCTATCTCCTGGTTCTTTGTCAGGGACTCGGGGTTGAACCAGAGCCAGAAAATTCTGGTGACTGAGGTTCAGGCAATCCTAGCTTAATTTTATTTCAAAGCTTTTTATGTTGGTTGTTTTGATTATTTTAAAAGAGAAAAAATACAAACAATCCCAAATGATTGTATTACAGAAGCTTCTAATATCTTTGATAAGTTCTTTCTCCAGCAAATGTCAAATCTGAATTTTGAGGCACTCAGCCCATAACCCTCTTTATGGCCGTGGCTGCAATGAGAAACCTAGTTTTATTTTCTGAAACACTACAAACACAGCACTGCTACTTGAACTGCAAAACTGCAAGATTTAGTTCTCTATCTCAAAATATCTGTTTAAAGTAAAATTTCCAGACATATCTAGGCTGCCTGTGACATTGTATTTTATAATTATTATTTTTAGTATTTTTACAGTGAGAAACAACTCTTGAGATTGTACAGCTGCAAACATTTTATAATAGAAATGAATGAAAGGTATTATTTGTATAAAATAGCTACCTATTTAACACTTTTGCATCTATACCTTATCTTTCCTTAGCTTGTGTATTCTTAAACACAACATACTTTGTTCTCTATTATATCAATCTTGGCCAAATGTATCTGTTATGATTAAAATTACGTGACATTACCCACAGTTTTACTGTAATTGCATTGATTACTTTGCTAAGTTTTAACCATTTTGGCTGAAATCTTCCAGGCTGGTTCTTTGCCTTAGGGTACAGTTTTATATGAAGGGCCAGCCAAAGGAATACAGCTAATGAGGTTGGGGAACATATGTATTTTTATGTTGTTAAAATAGTCTGGCAATATTTTTTCTGAGAAGCACTGATGCCTCGAAGCATGAGGTGGGACTTGTGCGTCAGTGGGACTTAAGATCAGTTGGTGGGAGAGAAGAAAATGCTGAGATCAGATGAGAGCTGGAGAGAGAAGGGTTGACAGAGGTGGAATGAGTGAGAGGCCAACAAACAGCAGGTTAAAACACATTCAGGTGAATAAAAGTGAACGGAAGGGAGGAGAGATAGGAGTGGACAGCTGGTTGTGGCTGATGGAGATGAGCTGGAGCAACGTTATATGAGAGGGAATTGAGGCTGAGTGGGACAATGGTTTGGGATTTGGGTGAGAGCTGGATTCAGACAGAGAGACCAAGGCAAAGAAGTTTCTATATAGACAGGAAAATGGAGACCTGAATGAAAGCCAGGGATGAGAAAGAGATGGAGTAGCTTGGTGATGAAAAGGACAGCTTTGTATCAGTCCCCTAAGGAGACCCTGTAAAACTACTTCAGCAGTGTAGCACCCCTTGCCAGGATGTTTTAGTTAGGAGGTAATCACGTACTGTTACTGTCTGTTGTTCTGTCAGAAGAAGATATGGGTCCGTGAACCTCAAATAGGTTACAGAAATATAAAGATGTGAAAACACAAGCATAGACAGCATTTCTAGGTTTTCGGTTTCCTTTTTTAAGAGCCTAAAAAAATGAGTGAAGACCCATCTGAAAACATTCCACTTGCAAAGCCGTGCATGGAGAAGTTAGGAAATATCATAATTAAGACTGCTTATGCAATTGTAATCCACTTGCTCTTAAACAGATGTTATGCTAATAACGTATAATTAATATATAATATATTAATATTACTTTGTTATTTAAACATAATAATATATTATATTGAATAATTAAAGATATGTTAACTTGCACTTAAGTATATGTTATGAAATAACCTTTACTTGTATAATTATATATCCTTTTAAAAATACGTCTTTTTTATCATTTTTTCTCAGAAGGACTATAGCTTTGTTGGTTTATTAGATGAAGGTGTATGCAACCAGGATGAACCAAGATGCTGTGTTGACAGAAACTCCAGTTACTAACTAGTCCTCATTTATCCTGCTGTAAAAGTGTGAAGGCTTGCATGAATAAAGTAAAGGACACTATCAATTATACTACCCATGCATATAAAAAGAATTATGGGAATAGTTGGAGTGTTTCAAACAATTGCACAACTGCGTATTTCTAAGGAGAAAGGAGCTTGTTTTTGAAATGTTTCTTTAACTGGGTACCCTACACAATTTTTTTTACTGATATCAATGAAAATTCCTCGCCATTTCTAGAATATGGAAAAGTTCTTTTGTCTTCATATTTCAGGCAGCAAAATTCAACATGGTTATGACATCTGAGCAATTTCTAACATGGGGAGGAGAGCTAGGAAGGATGAGGAAGGTTTCACAGATGAGCAGTAGAAAAGAGGAGCCCTTGAGAGGCATTTGTGGTATGAGAACTAACACTCCAAAAACTGCAGTAGTTTCGAAAATGTTACAACATAATTCACATCCACTGGAAGTAAAAAAGACAGGATTTCTATTGAGCCGTTTGAGGTATTTAGTAAGCCATGTGTGCTCACAAATGGTCAGTTTTAGAGCAGCAATTCAGCAGAACTTGTGATTTTGAAGTATGATGGTCCCTACAAACTCTCTATTGACTTTGGAGAAAAGCCCTCTTAGAATCATTAACTGGTTAGTTTTCCTGAAGGTTAATGAACTACACATATGTTTTTATATATGTCACTTAAGTATTCAGTCTTACTATGCTAGCATTCCTTCTGATATGAAAGAGAATTGCAGTTAGTCAGTACTGATTCCAGGAGGGAAGGGAAAATTACCCCCAAACTGTGGTTCAACCTAGAATGCAGAACTGGAAGTTTTGCGAGTTGATTGCATGTTATCTCAGGCAATCGTGTCACTTCTCATTGATTTCACTTTATCTTTAAAAAAAGCCTGGAACTTCCACCTTCAACTTTTTTCACTGTCACAGAATCACAGAACAACAGAATAGTCGGGGTTGGAAGGGACCTCTGTGGGTCATCTAGTCCAACCCTCCTGCTGAAGCAGGGTCACCCAGAGCAGGCTGCACAGGACCTTGTCCAGGCGGGCCTGGAATATCTCCAGAGAAGAAGACTCCACAGCCTCCCTGGGCAGC